>Ga0210059_1000069_pt1 | contig 80468 bp, 52 predicted proteins | sample Ectturendosymbi2_FD_188042 | JGI IMG/M metagenome (GOLD analysis project Ga0210059, IMG submission 188042) | Ecteinascidia turbinata endosymbiont from Florida, USA - Sample 2 (SPAdes) (version 2) | ecosystem: Host-associated > Tunicates > Ascidians > Unclassified | place: Key West, Florida...
CGGGGGGTGTTGCGCCCTTTGCGCGGGTCGCTCACGGTCATGCCCACCACGTGCCCGGGCAGCCACCCCTCAGCGGCCGGAGTTGAGGAGTTGGCGGGCCGGTGAACGAGACACATACCTGGCGAGTGCAAATTCGCAGTTGTCAATGCAACGACTTCCTGCTTTCAACGCCTTTTTCGAATCGAAAGAGAAATTCGACGTACCGCGCGCGTTGGTGGCGATGATGTCCACGGCGTCCCCAAATTTCACGCTGATTTCGTCTTCCTGCTCTGCGTTGTAATCTTGCACGACGGGCAGCGAGGTCGCGCGCTGTGACAAAACGATGCGCATGAACAACAGCGTGACAAAGCGAAATAAAAATGCCGCGACAAAACACGAAGGAGGGAACGTAACCACGCGAAGCCACGAGGCGCAAAGACAACTTGAAGGTTGCAAAGCTGGTCGGAAGTCAAGCGACAAGAAGAGGAACAACAAACGAATTCTCTTCCGCTACGGCACCAACTTTTTTCGTCGAAGGGTTCGTCGTCGCGGGCACACTTCGCTGAGTTCCAGTAGCGGGTGAATCGGAAGGTTTCTCTTCCGCTCTGCACAAAACATGCCATCGTCGCTTCACATGGCTTCGCTTCGGCGACAGACGGGCCAAAATACGGAAGTGAAAACTGCAGCAACTACCTTTCCTGCTTCCCCTCGTCGGGGTAGGTGAATTTGCACGTGGAGCCCCTGATATTCGCTGGCGAGAGAGGGGAGAGCCAGAAAGACTTGCTGTTCGTCAGATCGGGAGCCGACATGTGGATGCTGAGCGGCGTTCTGCATAAGTAAGGCAAAAAGGTTGAACAACAACATGGAACATGAGCAGAAAAAAAAACACAAATTCAAGTTTGTTGGGTGGCAGTAGCGCTGCTGCGTACCTGACAGGCGTGGCCGGGTTGCTCAGCGAAGCGTAGCCGTTCGAATTGAACGTGCTTACTCCGCTACGGTCGACTGCGCTCGCGGGACGAGGCTGGAGGGTGCGAGGCACGCTGCTGGTGTGCATCAGCCAGGCGTTTCTCGAAATGTCTGCAAGTAAGAAACTCGTGCTCTAATCCAAATGAAGAAGCAGAAATTATGATAACATGGCTAATTCATATAGGATGCGATCTTTCTTGTTTTGCGTTTCAAACAGAAAACTCTCCCGTTGTGACGTGAGCATGGTGACGCGCTTTCAAAATACCACAACACAAAAAATGCTCAGTGTAACAGCCATGGATGTAAGCACAGGTTTACTCCAAGTTGACCAAATAGTAACATTTTAACGTGGTAGACACTCACCTTCCACTTCGGGGGTCCCAGTTTCTGCGCCAGCGGTTTCGCCGTTCGAACTGTGAAGTGGTGGCGGAGTGTTTACAGCGGTTTATAGAAACACATAACTTGAAAAGCAGGTCACAACTCGTTCATATTTATTTCAGGTGAAAGTAGAAAAATGTGTCAAATCTACGACAAATTTAGAACTTTACTACAATCAGCGGTACAGTGGGTTAAGTATGCGTAGCTAAAACTGTTAGACTCGGTTCGATCACCGATCAGGTCATACCTAAGACCTGAAAAAGGGTTCTTGCTGACTGTCCAGCCTCATGCTTGCCGCTAATGGCTGGCTTCAAGAGAGCGGTTCACTCGCAGCACTGCCACTGACTCACCACCAGTGCAGCATTCTCTGCGAAACGGCGCAAGCAAGCGGAAATGGGCGGCCACAGACCAGTCGTAACATTCCGTAAGGAGCACAACACCCGCGCACAAATGAAACTGAACTGAACTAAAATGCTTCACGCTGTTGGCTAAATGAAACAAACTACAACTAGTCACGAACGCCCAAAAAGACAAAACTGTTGAGATCGTATTGAGTCATCAATATAACCTGCATAAAAACGATCGTCGGTTTAAAAAAAAATTTATCAACTTTAGGGTTCTGAGCGAGCTTGCGCGGTCAAACCATTGGAGCTTTCGTCACTGCTTCGCTCATTGCATCGTAACTAATCGTTGAGCAAATATATCGTCAGGAACACAAAGCGGAAAAATTATCACCACACAGGCGTATGCGACGGGGTTTCTAGGTCACCCGCAACCCAAGCAGCGCAAAAAATCAGTGCCTGGCGAATGACTCTTTACTTTGAGATGAAACCACGACAAATTTGCAGTTATGATATAAAATTTGGGGAAACTGTGCTGCCAAACTTTTATTTTTCCAGATCTTTTCATGGAAGCAAACGATAACTAAAGTTAGGCTTTGGTCGTTCTCACGTCAAGGATAATTCAAATAAAACAACTCTTGCAAATGACATCAGGCGACTGGATATTTATCACGGGAAAATTTTTTCGTCATGAAAATGGAGGTGACGTGGTCATGGCAGACGTTTTTCTTCGTCCCCTCCATCCAAACATTTCATCCTATACTTCTGGTCATAAAGTCCACCTCTTGAAAGAAGAGCGAGTCAACGAACAATGCGTCGCTCACCTGACTCGGTGCAGCGTCGAGTTCTTGGGATCAACATCTGCCGACGTTAACTCGCCCATCGGAAACGCCTACACGATAAACGCTTGGATAAAACTGAGCTCTAAAACTGATGTGCCTTCCAATAAAGATATTTTATCTTATCGACATACAACGCGAGTAAGAAATGATGAACTCGAAGACGCTCAAGTCTGGGAGCCACTCTACTGCGCCAACTCAGCTGGGGTCTGGAACTGTTAACATGACAAGCGAGTTCAATACAGAGATATATAAAAGATAGAAGTCGGGATATTGGCTGACATTATTACCACGAGCACTTACCTTGAGTGGTTTGCTAGAACTTTCTTGTTTTGACCGCGGTAGCGAGCAAACCGTATCATCACCTTTGTTACCACCCACCGGTGATGAACGATTCGGGCGAGCAGCGACGTCACTGCCCGCTGACGTTGTTGAGGTCACCAACTCGCCACCCAGCTTAGAGTTTAAAGTCAGGTTGTTGTTGGGCTTGAAGGAGGCTGCAACACAAAAGGCGGCAAGCACGTTGATGGGCATCATCGCTGCTGCACAAGAAAAGAACAAGTAACGAGCCACGATTGCGACAAGCCTCGCAACGAGACCAACGTCCGACACACATAAAAATATTAAGCAAATCTCGACAAGGCTTCTTTTTCAGACAAGGCTGTAATAATTTTAGACAAGGCTGTAATGATCGGTGCCCTGGCGTGAATCGGGCCAGTCAACAAAATTAGGTGCAATTTGACACCGTCACACTGCTTAATCTTGACGATCAACCATTATCTTCCGTTGCAAGCTTGTCAGTCCAGCAGCGATGCTTATTCTGGAATGCGCTGTTCTCAAAATCTTACTGCGCTGCTGATGAACGACTTACACAAGAAGCCACCTTCCCCGGTGCTATGCCGGTTGTTGTTGTTGTTGTTACTGTTGCTGTTGCTTCCCAGTTGTCGCTGATACGAGATCGGCGCTTGCAAAGCTGCGAGGAAATGGCAAACGTTATATTTCCTCGAAGTCAACTTTTTCTAGGCCAGGAAAAGCTATTGAAAATACGAAATGAACAACAACAGCATCATGAAAGAACTATAATTAAAAGACCGTTATGTTCAGTTTAAATTATCTTTCTCCGAAAAAACACGTGAAAACGCAAGAGGCTACACGAAAGTGAAAAGCAGCACAACTTCTTTTTATATAGCACGCATAGTGCAACCGCATTACCGTTGAGAAAGTCAAGCTGATTATCGAGCTGCTGCTTAATAGTCTCCATCCAAGTGTCTTTCACCTTCGGCAAAGACGCGCAGAGCTCGAGCGTTTCGCCGCCGCTCTTCTTCCGCAACACGAAGCGAGTGTCCGAACCTTTGACGTCGCGTAACTCGAGGTCCGAGTTTTTGATGCTGGACCGGAAAAAATATGTGGATTTATTCTCGCGTCAAATATTTGCCGAGTACCGAACCAACATGGCGGGTTACTGCGTCGTTATTTGCGCACATTGTTTTTTTGTGTGTGACTGATGCGCAAAATATGTCGTTCGTTATCAGACTCAAGAAACAAGTGTTCGCCCACTGGTTACACAAGGACCGCTCGATCGGTGGGATAAGTCGACTCGATGCTGCGGACACATCGAAACAACTTTAAGGCGAACCACGGGGACGACTGGGCTTCACGCCGCTGAGGCAATGCCAGCGGGAAAAGCGAGAAGGTAATATACAAATGAATTGCAGTAAAGACATCGAGCCAGTTTCGCGTGGCAAAGCAGTTTGTGAGTAAAGCTCATGAAAAAAAACAAACCACCAAGCAGAGCAAAAAGTAATCATATCTGACGTTGTTTGAAAAATCTCCAATACTATTCCAAAAACTCCCGTCATTTTCCAAAATATCGCAAGGTACGGTGTAATCGCGTTGGAGCGGAAATCACCTGCTCTTGAAAACGAAACCGAGCTCTTCTGCGCGCTTGTCGACCATCTCGCTGAATATGACGCACTGCTCGAAGAAAAACACCTTCCTGTCCTTCTCGTGGGTGTTGTTGCTCTCGCGCACCAGAAAGTTATCCTGCAGTAGGAGCTTGCCTTGGGCGGCGATGCGGCCCTGCGGCACAAAGACCTCTTGAGAAAAAGACAAACGTCTAAGACCGCGATTTTACGTTTAGGATGATCAGCACATTTCAACCAATGTTAGGATAAACGCATGCGCGAACTAAGCCAGGGGTTTTCAACCTTTTTTCGCTCATGGCCCATTCAACCAAGAGAAGACATTGGTGGTGACCCAAAGCTTATAGTCTCATAGATTTCACGCTTCTGTAACTTCAGCTTAAACACTAGCTGCTGTGCTATAACATTTGCAATTCTCGTAAATAGTTTCAGCTGGCATTGTTGAATTATGTCACAAACGTAACATTCAGGTCTGATTTTTTGCTTTTTGTCTATCTTAATTGATCATAATGATATCATTATACAAGTCTCATAATGCTTTCAGTCTGAATTGTGCCAAGCTCTGTGGCTCCTTGCAAAAAAGCGTCATGGCCTACCACTGAGCCATGGCCCACACGCTGAAAATCACTAAATAAATGCTTTATGTCAGTGACATACTCTCATACAAGTGGCTTACTCGTGTATCTGCGCGAACTTTCTAAATCGCATCTTGAAAGCACTTGGTTGTTTCGTAAATTGTGCAACTGACGAGACTGGTCAGACGGGAGGGTTCACTAAACATGGGCCACACTATAGCAGGTAGCAATTGTACCCTCAAAATGGCAGTCAATTTTTACACGTTCCACCAACTGTGCACAACCTGAAGTTAAAATAAAACTATGCTTCGCTGCAGGCGAATGCCATGCCGCACTGGGGCTCGACGAAGAATCCAGAAAGTACGTCGACCGACAGACACTGTTGCTGAACACCCTTCAAGGGGTTTGAAAATCGAGAACAGCAGGGTACACGTGGACGGTCGGCTGCAAAGGCAGGAAACCCGACCGGAAAGTGACCCAGTCTGGTTGCGACCGCATACCGTGAAACCACTCATCCGTGCGACGGTCATCATGTCGTTCGCAAGCTTCGGCACAACGTGCATCACTTCCACCGCAGCGCGCAGGTCGGCGGAGTTCAAGTTCGCTCGCTCTGTGAACTTCAAGAAGTCCTGGACAAAGAGAAAGATGCTCGCAGTTTAAAAGTGTGAAAAAGAATTGCAATTTGTTTGTTCTTTTCGTGAGCGTTTGCATCAGCGTCGTCCTAATGGACCCTTCCTCCCCTTACCAGGAAGGTCGTTGCTGGGACTGTTGCCATCGGTTGAAGCATCGGAGCTTGTTTATTGGTTGAAGCGCGGCGAGGACGGCTGTAACTTAACGTGAAGTAATTTCCGTGCGACGCGTTCCAACTACGCGAAGAGTTGGCAAAAAAAGGTCAAAGCGCAGTAGCTTCTTTGCAGCAAACCAAGTTAAACGTGCGTCTGAACGCAAACAAGGCAACTACAACAAGGTGGGTAGCGAAACAAGCGAGATCAATTCCGCTTTATCAGAAATGTCACGACCACTCACTCCACTAAAGTTGCCAGTACTCGAGCAACGATTTACGTAACTATGACGCGCTAGACTCATTGACTGACGTGACCAGCTTGCGTCTACAATGCCGCCTCGTTTGTGTAGCAAAAGCGTATTTAATACGTAGTGTCGTTGTCGACACGAGGCGTCGCTCGCTATACGACAATACAAGCTTGCGAAATGACTGTCAGAACGTTAAGGTAAGCTGGAGCATCAAATATGACTACAACGAATCGGAGTGACAAGCGCAAAACATGCAACTTCAACTGATCACGCCAATATAATCCCACAGGCTTCGTATCAGCTGGCAACCTTCACTTCTTCAGAATAGATCCGCCAGATTTTTACAAACATTTACGCAATCCTTGACGAACAACTCAACTTATAGGTTTAAAGATCTTATCAACGATTTTAAACAATACCTGTAGAATCAAGGACCAACAAGAATTTTTAATGTGAGTGTGTGTGGATCATATGACATGAACTACCACCGACTTCCACACCAGCTAACTTCATATTGCCACATATTGCTGGTTCCAAGTCCTATGGCATTGCTGGTTCACCAACAGTAAACAATATTTCTCAATATTGCGATTTTACGCCGTGTCAAAATGCGCTGGGCTTTGCCACGTGTAACGACAGCCACATTCAACCTTCCCTGTATTTTATTGTCTGTGTTCATTTCCTCATTCGTTTCCTGACGTCTGGTTGCGCAAGTCAAGGTTATATTCCAAAGGCTAAACGCAACACGAAGCAGTTGGCCTGTGATTCTTACGCAAGCCCGGCAGCAGAAACACGCTCTGATCCAGACGTCAAGCGACGAACGCTATCCCGAATTCTATCGATTTCACGTGAATCTCCGCAAAGGTGACGCAGTCGAATCAGTCAGCGAATTGTTTTACCAGGAAATCGATTTCACGCATTTTGCTGCATTGAAAATTGCAAGCGAATATTTACGAGTGGTATGACGAAAGACTAAAGCAAGACCACTCCGCTTGTGAACCTTCGCTCGCAATTTCCAGGACTGAAGACGCGTAAAATGCGTGAAAGGTCGATTACCTTGTAAAACAATTCGCCGATTGATGAGACTGCTTCACCTTTGTGGGGACTCTTATTGTTGGAATGTCTATGTGTTGAGTCCGAATCATCGCAAAGTTATGAACGCATAGCATGGCAGGCAGATCCTCGAAAGCTCACAGCAAGCCTACGTGGAGCCTTCAACTCTCGGTTTCACGTGCGACTGCAATCGAATGAGCACCGTAGAGACTGTGGCTGAAAAAGCTTATAAAAGCACACAAAAACACATTTAGGAATTCAGAAGATAATTAAAACAACACTTCTTGGTTACTTACCCTAAACAAAGACATTTCACCTTAACAGGGCTTGAGTGCAAGAACGACACAAGTTTGTGAGGAACAATCAAAAGCCAAAGCAAAGGATAAGAGACCAGTGGGCTGGACGTACCTTCAACAGAAGCTGGTATTTCATGATGCGTTGTACGGGCTTGATCAAGTAATCAGCCACGTCTAGCTTAGTGCCCACTTCCGCCTGCAAGTCAGTGAAGTAGGGTTGCTTGTATTTGCGTACGAGGTACTCTGACAGTGGCTTGTTCTGACAGTAGACGACGTACATGTGTAGGCGGCGTTCCTTAAAAATCAAGCAACAACAGGTTACATCGGAAAAAATACTTAACTGGAAGAAAAAAACGCGCCCTAATGAACTATAATAAAAAATACACGCGCTCTCGTCCAACGAAAACAAGAGCCCCCCCGCTAAGCGGGTCAGGTGTTTCTTTCGCGGTCGGTAACGACACGAAAGCGTTGCTGCTTAATGCGAACGAGCAAAGCGAAAAACTTTTTTCCGGTTAATCAACAGCTTAATAGACGAGACATTACCGGGCGAGCGAGTGTCGACACGACTTGCATCCATTAGCTTCACGCGAGAAGAATCCCGTTTAAAAAAAAACTTAACGGCAACTGCACGGCACAAACACGCAGGTGTTTGCTGCATTGCACAGGTAGAATGCTAGCGCATATATGCGAAAGTGAAGTTAAAGGTACAAAGGCATGCTGGAATCGGATGTTGTTTGGCGTTTCCGAATCGAACCGCAGATACAGAAAAGGCGACAACATTGCTTTGCAAAATCCAGGAAAGCGAAAAACGCGGTTATCTGAGGATCGCAACTTACGCATTTCTTGAACAGCTTGCCAAGGTATTCGGAATCGTCCCGGCACTTGTTCAACTCTTTCATGAAAGAACTGCAAAAAAGAAACCTCAGTTTTGCACAGACGTTTCACAGCAGGCGGTTTGTACCGTTTTTCGTAAAACCTGCTTGGGGGTGGCGAAACCCTACAGCGCCACACAACTCTTACTCTCTGTGCCATTCGTAGATCTGCACGATGTTGCCGAACACGACACGTTCCTTTCCTTTGTCGGAAACTGGCAAGCCTCTCTCCAAGACCTTGGCCATGTAACCTTCGACGATGGTTTTCAGGTCGACGACATACTCGCGTTCGGTTTCGAGCAGCTCCTGCGCAAGCAAACAACGACAATGCTGATATCGGATGACGATTTTTTCTGAGTTATTTCGAGTCCTCCTAGGGCGCTGCTCCCCCGCAACCCTCCCCGGACGAAAAGCGGGCGCGAAAATAAGTGAATGAATTATATTCGCTTACTTGGACTTCTTTTATGCGGACACTTCAGCAAATTTCGAACGGAAAATTCTGGAGACGAATTTACAAAACGGACCACACGATGACTAGCTCAAAAGACATACAAGCGTACGTTCTTGATAACACAGTAGAACGCACGAGTGTAATGATTTTTCAATCAGGGCTGCAGTTGAGATCAAAAGGTCATCGAAGACAAGCCGAGACCGATCAATTTGACGGGCCTGGGGTGAGGGCGATTAGAAAAGTGGGGTAAGTCAAGAGACTTTTGGGAGCACATTTTTAGACTATGCAAGAACATACAAATTTGTTTAGGACATTCTATTCCGAAAACACGCTGCAGTCGAAAAGCGAAGTTCGACTTTTGCTTCTGCAGAACATTGCTCTCCCTGGCGTTCTGATGGGAAAGGAGAAACATTTCATGTGGTTTTCTAAGCCGAGGTTTGAGATATGTCGAAGCTGAGCAAAATTCCCATTTACAATTTATAGGTAAATTTGTTAGAAGTCTTGATAAGAATACAGGTCTGGTCTTGCTTCACCCTTGACATTTCTCCACTGATTTCATTGTGGCTCACGTTACCTTCACACCCGAAATGATTTTGCAAAGTATCTTTAATGGCGCACACCTGACCTTGCGAATGCAAACTTGGCGACCAGCACACACTTCACCCATTACTGATCAATCTTCATTAGGACTTATCGAAAGAGTTTGTACAACACGTAACACGTGCATTAAAACTAACCCGTAACCGCAAAATAAAGTACGTATCTCATGTTCGATCACTGGCTCAGTTCCAATCATCGGCATCTGATGAGACCGCGATAAATCAATGCATAGTCATTACCAAAACCGATTAAAAGCAGTTCGGGAAAATCTATTTACCTGAAGGACGTATTGCCTTCTTTGCAGCAGCGCCTCATTTTCAGCAGCAGCTCGGTGGCTTTCTGAGGCGATGGCGTTGGAGCTTTCCTGTTCCGGGGTTTGCCCAGTCGCAGATGTATCCGTCGATCTATTCTCGGTGGGTGCGCTTCCAACAGCACCGTTTGTGGCAGAGCTGTTAGGCGCGGAACTACGATTCTGGCAAAACAGAAAACAAATGAAAAACGAAGTAAAAACCTGAATTGTCGTCGATGTATTACTTAATCACATGCTGCAAAAGCGGATTTATCAGGCTGGTCTTTTCATAAATCGCACAAATTAGCCTGCGCGTTACACCGCGTCGGACATTAACGTCCTCCATCGACAAAGCAAAATGAGTTCCTGATGCGTTTATGGTTTTCTATTAAAATTTCAGACGCAGTGTACGTGCGGATTATCTGAATATGCACTAAGACTAAACTTCAACGATTCCTATTTTGACAACCTTGATTCCGTTGGACGCAAATAACCACTAGACACAACGACTGACAGCAGAGTTCCCACAACTTGTTTTACTTGCTTGTCATCGTGCTTCCTCGAAAGTTTATCTTGACTTGCTAGATTATTAATAATTTTGACTTTTGCCACATACGTCTAGGTCGGGGATCCGTACTGTCTACATAAACTCGTGTTACTGGGATTTACTGCTGAAGATTGGCTTCTCGTACTCCCGCGTTGCCCGTCAGTAACTTGGGTTCGTCATTGTGTTGTTGCATTACTCTTGACGAAATTTCATACAGAACAAACGTTGTAAAAAAGCGCTTACTCGCTTTTGCCACACGTCACCGTCTGGAACAGGAGCGCCATCAGTAACAGTAATCGCCTTGTTCGCTTCACTTTCTGCAGCGGATCTGCGGATGGGCGACCTCTGCACAAAGCCATGTCGGTTACGAATCGTCCTCAGAGACAGTTTGAATCTAAACTAAAGAGACTGGCACCCACATTTTGAAAACATACAAAACAGAGCAAAGCGTTAACATGCAAACGATGCACGAAGCGATTTGAGTGTTGCTTCTGGTTGAGGTCTGCGTTTCGACTGAAAAGATTCTAAAGGCAAACATTGTCGAAAGGTGTTCACGACCTATCTTGTGCAAAAGCATGCAATTGTTACAACGGAGTGATATTTTCAATTGTTTGAGCTAGACAATTTATAGCTAGAGAGCGAGTGATTGCTTTTCGACATACAAATCAAAAAACTACAAAAATACAGCGGATACTATATGATGATAGAGGTAACGTTGAAAGACACCAAATTAAACAAGCAAATTGCACGACTATGAAGCTTAAATAGCTTTGACTATCTAGAAAAAACTACTTAGCTTGCATTGGGATCTGATTATGAAAGAAAGCATCTTCTGAAAAGCACTTTGGAACATTACTTGGTCTTAGACTCTAGACCAGAGGTTCCCAAGTTTTTTTCTTGCGACCCTTTTTCCAGTATCTGCACGTTTTACGCTACCCTATACAATCGATTTTCTGATCTATCGTTTGCACAACGTTGGCTATATCTTAAAACAAGAATGAATTTTACAAAGACCTACTATTCCGTATATTCACTGTAAAATCTTTTCTCTGTAAAGTGCAACAACGAAATTCAACGCTATGGTTGATGACTTTATGGAAGAAAGTCTCGTGACAAAATATTTTTTTATTCATTGCCATTTACAGTCTGCTATTTCATGTTGATATCTTCTCTTTCCAAGCATATCTAGGCTACAAGATACGCAGGTGTGAACGAATCTCACTAAAAAGTTGAAACTTCCTAGTCAGTAATTCCTGGGCAAATAGTTCCTTACGAAAAGTGACCGAGCTACCTTGCTGGTAATTGCAGGTGGAAACTCGAAAAGCACATTTAGGGATAGAAATGCCTAAAAAGTTTAGGTTAATACAAAAAACAGGATCCAAAATTTAGCAGGACATTGGAAGTCCAACCACGATAGAAAACAGCATCCCATTTACTGCAAGCTCATTTCCACGGAAGGAATTCTTTCAAGCAAATAGAATCACCAATAGCAAAAATTTTGACGACAGGTTAATATTTGTCTTCCTTTTCCGGAAAGAATACTTTGATGAAGCAAGGTTAGTTACTGCAACTACGTAAGTGTGCAGAGCAATATCGATTGCTGGGGGGAGTTTCATGACACCCAACAGCCTTCGCAATCACGACCACGCGACGAAAACCGCAACGAGACAACGCAATGACACCGTCATCCATTCTGAAACTTCAAATGAAAACACATCATACCTTGCAGAACATTAGCGACACAAATCAGCCGTTAATTCAGTGCGCGGTTTGACAAGACACGACTTTTTACAAGCAGAAGTGCGCCGACGCTGCTGATGACCTGAAGGATCAGCACGGAGGCTTAGTTAGCCTTTTATTGTGCCCAGCGATTTCAACCGAAAACAAAGGTGTTTGTCTTGTCTCGTAGAAGTTGGTCCAAACAGTTACAAGTATAAATTTTTACAACGTATAAAAACGCATGCAAGCAAGTGACGATTGACATTAATCAGTTGTGTCCCGGCAACTCGGTGTTTGTATCGAAGTCATGTGCAGCAAAAACGCAATTGCCGTTTCAATCCTTACAAATGAAAAGCTGGTCACAGCTGCTGGGAAAAACCGGATTCCAGGTTCGTACGTAGGAATCACAGATTACTACTCGTAAAACAACACTACGGCACAAATGTTGAAAGGTTAGTTCTTTCCAGTTAGAGCACATGAAGAGTTAAAAATCGGGTTTGACTATGGTTTCTGAAAGCTGTGTCATAGCGCAGTAGAAAGACAAGGGTTAATTCAAGATGTTCTGAAATGGTCGCGCTGCGGCGCCAGTATTAACGCTGTTGCTATTAACCCATGCAAATGAACTTCCATGCATTGCCATGCCAGGATCCGCAAGATAGCAAAAACAAAAAAGTGAATTCAGTAACTGGAAGGTCACGACTTGGCGTAAAAATCAACCAAGTCAGATTCCGCCACTCTGGCGCTAGTTACTTGATATGCGACGACCCGCGCAGTTTCTGGAGAAAAAATGGGACTTTCACGACTTCTAAGCTCTCCAGCAGTTTTTTCCAATCGAGTGACACCAGACCAGATAGAATTCTGATAAACGTAGGGTTGAAGTCTAAAAACCATGTGCTCGAGCTTTATTGAAAGCAATCCCACTGCGGCGCAAACTGAATTTTAAAATACGACCAACAAGCCCTGATCTCACAAGCAACTGCTGATGATCCGAAACACGGATGCGATGACGCCATGACTGAAAGATTGCCACTACACCGACAATCCGACATGCAAGGGGACACTACCAGCTGAAGCTAAGCATGCAAGACAAATGGTAAAGTAGCAATAAAACTTGCAAGTCACCGAGAACGTTTCGCTCAAAATGTCTTCCAATTCCCTTCGAAGGTCGTATGAATGTGAGTGATTAAGGTCGGGGCTTTCGCCGGCGGCAAAAAACTCACCGCTCTCCCCGATTACCGACGAAACGGAGCATGCAGGGGAACACTAAAGACGTCACAATGAAAACACAACACACGGTTATGACGCAAGACATGAACAAAATGAAGTCTTGCTGATAAAAAACAACAAAAACGAATGAAATCATGACGTAGGAGTACAGAATACGCTTTGTCTGATACGAACATCTCTTGTGTTTGACCAGCGGTATTAACCCTGCTCAGGAATCATGGGCGGGCCCCTCCCCAGAGGGATTTTCTTTTGTTAATTTCAGATACTTAGAAAAATGCTAGAAACCTGTGCTTCCATGACTTTTCCTGATTTTCAGAGATCAATGGAATAATGCCAGAGTCATTTTCCGAAAATGTCCCTGAAAGCCTATACATAGGGTGTATTGGGTACTATACTACCCAGGGTACCTGATGAGTAGATAATTTTGGCCACTATTCTAAGTTAACATTTCAATGCAATTTCAAGTGCAAAACCTGTTTGGCCAGATATTAGCTATAGCTAATATGTGATAAGTCTTCGAACACCATGGCTTGACCTGAAAAAAGCGGATCTAACACGTGCATGACGTTTACGGCGAACAAACCAAAAATCTCCTCTATAAAGTCCTTTTTTTCGTGGTATCCGGCCTAACATTTGTATATGTCCGTTTCGCTGGGAACATAAAATTTTGTTGCGAAAGTGATTGACAATGTGCATATGGATGTAAGAAATAGTTTGATCTGAAAAAAACGTATGTCACGTGTCCCAGGAAGACGTTTGCAAATCATGGGTAGCATTATACCCTGGTTTTACTAACGCGTATAGAAAAATAAGGATTCCTGAGGAGGGTTTTAAGGAGTATTGCCAGCAAAACCTTTTCAGAAATCTGCAGAAAACAAGCTAGTTCTTCCCATTATAACAAAGAAGCGAAACGGTGGAAAAATGAATAAATAAAGCTGGTCTGCGTTGCTATGCGTTGTCGTGTGTGCTCAAGCAAAGCACCTTTTCAATCAAAATTTTATGAAGCATGTCAAAACTAACCCAGCTTAAGACGTTTTGTCGCTGAGTCCCCATAAAAAGCGGTAGCACCCAATCATCACTAAACATTAAAAACAAGTTTTCTCAGTGTGTGGATCGTTAGCAGAACAAAAATGAAGCCAAAGATTCTCGCATTCCACAAACTGGGACATATTTTTTGCCATTCACGTTGCTGCATTTGACTTTTCCAGCAAAACGGGGGGAGGGCGGCCGATTAGTCCACTGAAGAAATTACATGGGGAAGCCCCTCTTATTGCACCTGTCCATTGCAACTTCATTGCACGGACTTAAATCACATTCTGCTTAAAGATGCCAAGAACATACAATGGGATGCATGTGTACCATAAAAAGATCATAGCAGTATCTTCTCAAAATAATTTAAAAAAGGAAAGAATTTTGGCAAACACTTTTGAAGAATTACTGGGATCATGAAACCGTTGCTAGTGGCTCTACTTAAACATACCACAATGGTCAGACAGACAGACAGACAGACAGACAGACAGACAGACAGACAGACAATGCTTGTTTGTTTTACATGGCCAACGAAAAGACCCGGAGGTCATCAAAGTCAGCTGGTCCAGGGCTGCTATTATGAAAAATGACCTCTCGGCGGTAATCAAAAACTAAAAGCATTTCTGAAGACTGTATCAATCGTTCAATAAGCCAAAGCATTTGTTTTAACTTTTACACATTAACATGTCAAAATGCAATGTTTCCAACATTGGCGCTGCACAATGTATATATCGCGGTACCACTATGTACCATTGCATTGAGAGAGAAATTCCGTTTTACGCGATTCACATTTCATCTCCGTGATTGGAAAAAGGGATTAGACGTCACATTAACGCATAATAATGTCATTTAATCCATGAATTTCATAGGCTTGAATAACGTGTGCGAAGTTTAGTCCTGAGAAGAAATCCGTTTTGGGTTGGCGTTGCCTAGGTAACAAAAATTAATGGAAATTTTCTACCAGAATACTGGATCCATTTAACTTCTCAAGAAGTTTTGACTGAACAGACAAAAATCGTTAGAAAAAATAGTGAACATCCACAAATTTTGTGACAGGCAAAAATACTGTTGGTAAGTTTGGCATACCTCGTGGGTTTTTCGAGTTTAGTGGTACAAAAGAAAACCTCTGCAAAATTACTTGGAGGAAAGTTGAAGAAAGAAGGTAATCTGTACTCCTAGCTCGATTCAAATGAACGAAATTGAACAGGGCAAGGTCATAAGCAACAAAATCACACCATAGCCCTCTGTGTTTGTGCAGTGTACATTTGGAAAACCGCCATGTTTTCATCAACGAACAAAAGACAGATCAAAACAAAGGTCGCCTTAACCTTCGCATTGGCGCCGGTTAAGACGAGAGACGAACACCTGAAGCACCGTTGTTAGCGGCGCCGTACGAGAGGGCGCCAGTAAAAAATCTCACAGTAAGTCAAACACTACAAGGCACATGCAGCCTCTGGTTACTGGTAGCGCAGCTGCTGCTGCTTGGCACGCGTTACTCGTCACGCAGCTATAGGCGAAAACCGGAGAAGAGCCGCAAACTGAGCAAAGCGCACGGAGTCGCGCCAACCACAAACCTGCTTCCCGGCGACGTCAAGCGCCAGCTTCTCGCCGACGATCTGCATCGGCGGTGGCAAGGACGGCGCGACGTCCTCGTCCTCGGGCAAGTCAGCAGCCAGGTGCTTTGCCGGGGAATGCTGGGAGGCAGCGGCCGTGTTGCCGTTCGGCTTCGACTGAAATGCAAAGCGAACCCCGTTCGTGTATTGCCAGCCCGGATCGCTACGCGGGGTAAGCTGGAGGTACAGTATGTGCAAATCTGACCAGTCGCGCTTAACATAGTCATACGTCCGGAGTTTACTGGACATGTCCGGAATTTGTTAAAATTTTGTATCCGGAAACACTTTTTGAAAATGTCCGGAATTTTGACATTCAGTAAATTGCGTTTAACTTCAATGTGATTTGTTGTGAAGATGAGAACTTCAACTGTTATCATTTGGCTGCTTCCCGCGTCTAAAACAATTTTTCCTGAATTATCTGTTTTGCGGTGAATTGGTAGTTGTGAGAACAAATTGAAAAATGTCGTATAGCGCTTGTTTGTTGTCGAGAAAAAGTAGACACTGAGATTGTTAGGAATTTTAACTTTTTAAACCTGGTGACCCTAGTTTGACACACGCAGGCAAGGCACGCGAGGTGCAGTCGCCAGATGCACCGTGACAGGCCAGCGCAGTTTCGCGGCATGCGCGAGTCACGGAAGAAAGTTGTTCCGAGAAAAAAATAATAATCGGGAGGCGGGGCTTCGCCGCGTGAACCCTGGACGCAGATAGGTTCGTTCAACGCACAGGGAGCTTTTGCACTCACGCGGGTGATTGTTAGGCTGCCGCAACCGACCGGTGCGGGAAGACGTTGCCAACAAGCTAGCCAATCCTGGTATGCCAACTACCTGTCATGGATAGGTTAACAATAAGTTACCGTGCGCACAACGCTAAACACGCTAAAATAACTGTTCAGCGTGGTAATTCTGTAACAAGCTGAATTATCGTTAGACCACCCCTGCCAGCCTACACTTCTGAACAGAGGAATATGTCCAACCAGGAGGAAATCACCATTCCTTCCGAAAAATTGGAGCTTTCTCTGTGAAACAGCTTTTATTGCCTTGACGCAGAGCACTAAACAAATTACTTCATGCGTAATCATGGTACATTTCAGATTCGTATGAACCGATGATTTTTTATGTGGTAACAACAGCAAAACGATCGCTAGTATATTTTTTCCTCGAAAAAAGTCTAAATTTAGCGAACGTCCGAAAAGTTCTAATCAAAGACGCAACTTTTTCATCAGCACTTCAGCGAAAGTGGTAGAAGGTTATGCTGGGCACGACCTCCAATCAATCACAAGTTCTTGCAGATCCTCATCATTACCTTGCGCAATTTTCTGGCAGACGGGGAGCTATTGCCAATCCTAAGCTCTGGTTGAGCTGTATCCTGATTTGGCGAAACGAGGTCCGGCGCGTCCTTTGCCGGGCCCGAAACGCCCTGACCGGCAGGGATCTTGTGTACAGTCGCACTCCCGCTCAAAACTTTCTTGCGTGACGTTGAACTCCACCATTTTCGAAAACCTGCGAGATCACACAAAGCACCTGCGTCAATTTTGATTCACAAACTCAGAACGGTTTTTACGACTATTGCCTGATAATTACGAGGTTCCTTGTCCAACTGTCCCATTGACCTAGCGCACTGCTTCCCAAACTTATTTCTTACGTGTCCCAGATGGCTCACAGGAATGGCGGCAGCTACATTTCGTTGAGGGTACTACTTTGAGCTGTTTTCACGCCAACTACAAAGCCAACACACGCGTTACAATAATATAAAGCAGCATTTTTATTTTGCAATTAGTAGCATCATCTTTTGGTTGACATATCTTTGCCGTACCAGTTTTGGCTGCCTAACATTTTGCTTTCAGAGGGCATGTGTTACTGTAATTCCTTTTTCAACAAGCTGGGCAGGCAGCTTCTCGAAAGAAACCCAGTGGCCGACACGGCCTTTAAAAACTGTGACAACGAGCATGATCCGGTGTTTACATTCATCATCCAAAAAGCACTATATGCTTGAAACGTACAATTTCTGATGGAAGAAAGAGGTATAATGAAGCAACCAGTTGCAGCGTTTTCGATATATCGCGCAAAATTCCCGTCGTGGACTTCGGAGCCCACTGACTATTTCGAAAACATGATTTACATATTAACAAAATTTATTCGTCTTTTTTTCAGCCTATTATGGTTGAAAAAACAAGATTAGGACAAAAAAATTAGTACTGAGAAGTCCATGGATGCGCATCTGTTGCAAAAAAATCAGAAGTTTCAGACAACTCATGCACTTTACAATTCATGTGCGAGAGCATCACGATGCTGCTAAAAGGTTGGCAAATAATACAGGTTACGCGAATCCACACTCTTAACGAGTTCAGGCAAGCCAAGACTGCCGTCATGTACAAGTTGTCGCAAGTTTTTTTTAACAAATAATCTTTATGAAAGTCAGTTATTTCTTCCATGTACTGTTTCAACGACAGAGAAATAGAGTGCGGACGCTGCTTAACGTTGGTTGAAGCGCACTGCGTTGAAGAACAAAATGCTATCTCGCAGAGACGTAGCCAGAGTTGAAAATTTCGAGAGGCATCAGGTTTGGGGACCGGGCAGAATTTTCATCATTGGAATCGAATTCCAAACATTAAGTCTAGCCACCATACATTTTCATTCAGAAGCGCAAATAATCTCTGCCTCTTTAGCTGCGCGCACACAACTAGGGCCGTGGGGCCGAACTTAAATTTCAGGCTCGGAGTCTGGCCCCAGATCCAAGCATCAACAATTTGTGGCTCCAGCTCCAGAATGATTTCGTATTATTTGCAAAACTTGTTGCTCGTTCACCCCGCATGCTAGGGATGTGGATTCGGAGCCCAAATTTCAGGCTTCAGTTCCGGTTTCGGCTCCACCACCCAAACGTTTTTGGCTCCGACTCCACAGCCCTGCACAAACGTACACACCTACTTTTACCCGAAGTACTGTATGCGTTGCTAAACGTGGTTGAAATCCCCATTGCAACCAAAATTTCGCCGCGATGAGGCCGAGAATATTGCGCTATGGGTCTAAGAGACTAGTAAGAGGGTATACAATAATACAACGCAGTGAAGAAGCTGATGCTGCGCATTTGTCTATAGCTATGTCCAACCCGCGGCCCAGTCGAAGGTTTTGTGTGGCCCGGGTTTAGGTTTTCCCTGTAGTAAAAGTATCCTTCACATATCTTGAACTTGACATTTTTGATGCAGGTGGTCCTCAGTGCCACTTTATTACGTCTGTCACCATTGCAGTTGGGATTTGAACGCTTTCAGTAAATCAGCTTAAGCTAAATTTAGTTTGATAAGATCAAAGTAAGCCATTCAATGTGCGGCCCTGATTAAGATAGTGACATAACTTTTTGGCTTACTCTAAAGCCATTTCGGTTGGACATAGTTGGTCTATAGAAATGTCCAAAACAATTTTTGGGGCACAAGAAATTTGAGGGAGCAATGCCTCCGACCGCTCTCCGTGGCTACGGCCTATCTCGTGCAACATTGCGGACCAATCGCGCTTAATGAAGGGTCGGAAGAATCGATAGCAGGTCACGTCTACACGAAGCACAAGTGGTCTGGATGGTCACGCCGCTACAAAACAAAAAAGAAGTAAATTTTTAGTGAAACCTTTGAGTTAAAAACGAAAGCCTGCGATGTGCAAATATTCAGCAGACACAGACAAGCAAGTCGCAGTAAACTGTACAAATACAAGATGCAACACTGGCTGTTTAAGCACCTGAACGCTTTTCGCTCGGCAGCGTCGCAGTGGAGCCAGCACTTGAGGCTGCGATTTTCGACGATCGCGAGGTGACCGAAGCAAGGTCGCATGACGAAGAAGCGATGCCAGAATCAGAGTCACCTGAAAAAAGTTAAAAAAAATTAGGCAGTGCTTCCACATTACTTGCACTTCAAAAGATTGCAAGCTGCAAATATATACCGCGGTCCTGGGCAAGAACTGCAGTCATTGAGTTAGCCCAGTCATCAGCAGACCACGCTTCGCAACACCCAGTGAATCCCAAGGAAGGGCCTGACCAATACGATCGGGCCAGGTTCACCTGCAACGGCTGCCAGAGCGGAAAAACAGTTCCTATCTGCAACCAGACTGGTTGCCTTGCATGGTTGAAAAGCTCAGTCTAACCTTGGAAGAAACTATTTGTTCTATAGCCGAAGCCCTGACAGGCGTCTGGTAACTAAAGGATATTGTAGTTCCCCAAAAATATGGCGAAACTCAACTGTAGCCCCTTTATCATGTGGAGTGGAATTTCATGCGCAGGATCCTGGAAGAAGACACTCGATAGTCAATCAATGACATTATTTAGATTGCAAAACCAAATTTCATTTTGCGAAGTAATTTTATTTTGCGCCCGTTCGAAGTACACCAAAAAGCAAACAGCGTAAAGACCCACTAGTAAGATGGATTCGCCACCGACCTTGAAATTAACAGTTGATAAGCCAACTACTCAAATTGGTAAGCCAAACTCCCCACGTCACAAATATGCAGCATGCGTTTGCGCAATGTTCAAAAGTCGTGTTTACATTGCAATGTCTCTCGTGGTCTCATTTCACACATTCAAGCAATGTCCAATACCACGTCGTTACCCAAACGACAACAGATTAACGCTTGATCAAAGGTTCCAAATCGAGGCAATGATGCTGTCGAATTTCCAACAAAATTTGCTAAACATAGGATACAAGACAATTGCCCAGGAGTAGGATTCGTGTGACTAGGGTTTAGTGCGGGATGTTGGCTTCTCGTACTTTCAGATTAAGGGCAGTATCAGTGAATTACAATGTCGAAACACCATAGGTTGAACTACAGGCTCGTATAAGATCGACGTAGTTTGAATCTTGCCTCACATGACTGGCCAGACCAAGCAAGACCTCGGCAGAAATGCTCGGTTACGGGAACACGGAAATCCTCAAGAACTGCGTGACCCGAACGGCCTTCAAGCAGTTGAACTATGCCTCAATGTGCGCATAGCAATTCAATGCAATGGCAGCTAAGGCGACGCAATTGTACCAGTTTTAACCTGTCGTAGAACAAACATCAGCGCTGAAATCCATACAGCAGCTGTGCAGCAAAAACTTGGGTTTGGTTGTGCATTGGGCGTTGTGATTATTATCTCGGTATATACGAAACTCAGTAGGCAATTTTCTACCTGACATGCATGACTTTCGCCTCTCGTTGCACGACAGAATGATAGGGCATCTTGTCAGAAATTTATGACAGTCCATTCACATCAACAGCCTAACGATTTGGACGCCTACCAACGCGTCATTAGGCACTCACTGTTTTGAAAAGCACAAAAAAATATTAATTTACTCTACGACATTCAATGTTCTGCAGAACGGTTAGAGACAGAGCACATTGAAGGGTGGAACGTCTTTTGGTTCGAACCATTTTGATCAAAGTTGTGTGTTAGTTTTATGTTTTTTCAGACAGGGTTTGCAAGAACAAGCGTCACACCAATCCCGGCACACGAATGTCGGGTGTGCAATGGCGCGTAGCGTGCAGAAAGGCCTGTGGTTCACGCTGCAGGTCTTGATGTCAACGAACCGTCTTTGAAAAATTTTTAGCCTGATGATTAACCACAGCTAACACAACGCAAATGTGAAAGTAATGCTTTCGCTAATATTCGCGGTATTCGAAACGCCGACTTGCCAGCGATTGAATTTAACCAGAATTAACACTGCTAAAAATTCCTGGTGTTAACTTGATACTGAGCAGCTTTACAACGGTTTTCCTATTTTATTTGCACGGATGGTGTGCTACGCCTACGCTAAGTAGTTGAGCCAACCGCTTTTCAAACTTCCTTCTTAACCTGATATACATAACTTATATAATTTCCACAGCAAGCTGCAATGTATGTTTCTTTGTATGGCATGTCACACGCCAAAAACGTTTTTTTAAATTTCGTGCAACTAACGGAAACGCTAAGCAGCAAATAAATTTGCACAAGTACGTGAGCGAGATTGTGTTTACTTCGATGCAATCACGAACACCTGCACAGATACCCGAAAATGTACAGACCTGAAAATGTTCGTGATTACTTGTTGTGGGATTAACAAAATTTTTAACTTTGCTTCCCTACAAACCGAATACAGATCCACGTCTGCATAACGGTTTCAAAGCAAAGGAAAAATCCGTTCACGTTTATGACTTTGGATTGACGATGCCTGTCATGTATCGTGACAACACAATGCGATCGTAGTGTGACATTTGTTACTAGATACAGAAACGCTGAGCAAACAGCTTTCATCTGTTCTAACTTCTACTTGTGCGTGCAATTCTAGCTCTGTCTTCCAGTAAAACCATGCTTCACTTTAAAACCCTTAGGTTACTCGCAGAATCATATACATACTTTATACAAGCATGAGCAACTTTCCAAGAAAACTCGAATACAACTGAAACGGGAATCATACTATTTCCGACAAAAGTACGTATGGCTAGCTTTGCACCGCCGCAAACACAGGAAGCGACTGAGAGAATAATCATCGGACACGCGTGCGGGCGAATCTATAGCGGCAAGTCGATCAAGCGTTACAAGGGTTCGTTGATGCTTGGCTTGCCTCAGAAATTTTGTTCTTGAGCAAGAATTGGCAGCGTCGTCGATGCTGTCAGTTGTCATGGGTGGTGAAGTTAAAGCCTGGTATGTGGACGACGGAAGCGGCGAAAAACTTTTTTTTCGCTGAGACATTTCGGTCATTTGTCCCACAATAGTATTAAAACTCGCTGTAACAGTATTCACTAGCCTACCTTTTCGGACATTATGACTGAATTGACTCATTTTTTTCGGTCATTAAAAAAAACGGTCTATGACCGAAAAAATAAACCCAGGTGAAATATCATATAACAAGCAACTGCTAAGCCATCACCTGAACAGGCGACATCGCAATGGTTTCGCCTCTACTGTTGATTCGTTAGATCATCAGTGCACCACAGCAAAATAATCGTTAAAGCGTATGTAATAAAAATGGAAAGCTATAATTTTGCTTAAGAAGAATCAAACAACATCATGTTTCGATTATGTTGATATCATCCACACAACATTGACAGCTCAACGAAAATACTGGCTCGCGTAAAACTGGTTCGTTAAATGCAAAATGTCACCGTACGCAGTTTGTTAAGAAGTGAAATGTTTTTCTTGTAAACTGAACAGACGGCACCTGAGGTTCGCCAAAATTTGCTCAGTGAACCATGGTTGGTTCGCCACAAGTTACGAGCAGGAGTTCTGAGCTTGGAACTCGGCAACGCTGGGGAAGTAGGCGTTGCAGATCGACTAATACCAGGGCGGAAGTGAGACGGACGTTTTGTACACCACACGAACGGAGACCTTTAGACACTGCAGCAGAAGAAGAAACCGCGCGGAAGAGAACGTCTACAACACAAGGTAGCTTCTCAGCTAAGTCCAGTTTTCAAAATCACTTCTTCTTGCACAGCAATTTCTCTTGTAAGAGCAGTGCGGAGCAGTGGAAAACGGAACTGTGTCTTAAGAAATTTTCCAACGCATTCTATCTACGAACATGTTTGCGGCAGATCGCCAACAAACACGATGGTTTACTGTAAGCGAGTTATTGCACAGCCATATGCCCGGAATGCGAAACTTGAAACACGCTTACTTGAAATGCACGCTACGGGAACGCCACGATTCTGGCTCCAGGTGATTCTGGATATTACCAACCACAAGCGCTCTTAGTTAGGCTTACGTTTAGGTTTAGGTTTCATGCCCGCCACGATTACGCTGACTCTTGGTTTTAAGGAGCAAGTGATTCCCAGATTAAACTACGGAAGGCCGTCATTACCTAGTCACGATACGACAGAACTACAAATTTTTCACGATGGTTGCGAATCATTGCGCCAAGCAAACTGACGTTAAGTTGAAAAACATTTTTTCCGAAATTAAATGTTGCATGGAGAGGTGGGGGGTATTCGAAGGCTGCACTCTGCCAGGTATTGGAGGAATTTTCAGTTTTGATTAGTCGTTGACTTCTAATAAGTTGAAGTACATAATAAACAAATAAATAAACGCATTAGGAGTCAATGAAATTTCAAGTAACGGGTATCAAATAAACACTACACTTTATCAAAAACTTAAACCACGTATCTGACGCAGTACAGTGCAGCGATAAACACCGAACAAGGTGCTGCGTCACGTACAGCTGTCTTCGTTTCTTTTCTGAAACGACCCAGGTAAATCTATGATTGTTAGTGTTCATAAAGCTTTCAACAAGAAGCCCTTCACTACACGCTAATCCCAACATTGAAGGATACGGAAATGCTGAACTCCTTCGAAAAATGCTATTCATTGATTTACAATGCTTTCATGCAACGCAATTCGGGAGCTTATGCTTAAGATGTCATTACATATTGCATCATACTTAAGTGTCATTCAAGACCGTTCTTCGTAACGCTAACACTGCTATGACCATGAAAATAGAACATGCAGGCAGCACGCTAAACAGCTTCGTCCGCCATACGTGCTCAGAGTGGCCCGTTTCAGCTGTGTTTACGTATCTCTAACAAAACGTTGTTGGTCAGCGCATATACCCCAAAACGCTTTTCAAAACTGCACACAGTAAACACCGTCTGTTCAGGCTAACCAAGCAATTGTTCCCGAACTAATGTCCACGCATTTAAAATCACATTCCACGGCTTTGGCAAAAATCAGTGGCATGATTCTCGACCGTTACACTCCTTAAATTAAGCGAATGAATTCTATGCGCCATTTTTTGGATCACTTCATGCTTCACAACACACAAAGCAAATTTCGGGAGCACCAGGTGTTCACGCATTAACGAACCCGCTCATTAGGAGATATCGACTGTTCACTCAGCCAACAAGAACTAAGTTCCACACAGCCCACGATTCGTGAATAGACGGAAACTGTCGCATCCGAGCGCATACTAACTACTGCATTTCTAATTACAGTGAAACGCCAGCAGTAAACGCTAGGTTCTGGGTGAACTCCAAACATCCACTGCAGTGATTTTGAACTAACGTTATAGCGAAGAGTTTGAGGGCAATCGTGACCCATTTTGCAGTTGAGTTGTTTTAAAGCTTGCAAGCCTACGTTTTTTAGCAGTTAAGCCCGCCTCATAAAACATTTTCCAAACGGAGTGGAAAGCTTAAGGAGATCTCAAGCCAATTTAGAAGCAACATCCTAAGAAACCAAAGCACTTGTTTTTACGAATATTACCAATATATTACATCATCCTTAAACGTCGCTCGACAATAACGGACAATCAAGAGCACCTTTTTCATAGCACTGGTGTTTGTGATTTGAAGGAATCGATTTGCTGCTTATTTCACAACGATTAATTATATCGAACAGAGATTACAGTGAGCGAACAAACCAACGAGAGCAGTTGATGCGTAAAACTCGTTGACCTTCACTGTCGAGGAGCGAATACGTCCGTTAGAACTGGTTCGTTTTCTATTTCACTCTTGTTATCTCAGAGAAATTCACACGGTTGACAAACGAAGTCACATTCTTTCGATTGCTCCTAATGACGCTTTGAATGCGCTCGATTTTGTGACCCAAACGACCAAGGATCTCGGACAACCTCAGACCCGGCACACTTCTAATTATTCGACTCACAAACCAAAAGGAACGGAAAGCTCAATATGCAGTATTTGGTGAACTCTCTTGTCCGTGCTGTCGAAATGAGTAACCAATGACACTGCCGATATACAACCGTGTCTGCAGTGGTAAAGGCCGCTTGAAGGCGATTTCGCCGAAAACACGGATTACGATGAAAGGTGGCTTCACACAGAATCCGGTTACGGCATACGAACCGGCTTATGGCCAACGGGAGTCTTCACATATGCTCCGTTGGCCGTATCCGGCTGAATTTTCTCGGTTCGAACGGCTCACGGCTTACTTAAAATTGGTTTAAGCCGGATTGCCGCGGTTGTCAGTGATGGTGTTCTTGCTACATGTATGAAGACTGCCGTTGGCCATAAGCCGGTTCGTAAGCCACAACCGGATTCTGTGTGAAGCCACCTGAAGCCCCGGCTTGCGGGTGACCATCCGGCGTATAAGATGTACCGTGCGGTGCATAAAGAATATGTGGTTAAATTCACACTGGATTCGCTGGCTGCGGATATCAAAATGCTACACGAATACAAATTAATGTAGCCCTGGTGTCAATCATTCACTGCCGTTGTTGGGTTGAAAAAGTGCTTGCCTTGCAATCATAAGTGCTCCGCACAACAAACACGTACCAGTTTGTCCTGTTTCATTTATAACTCATCTCACTCCAAGCACAATTTTTTCTGTTTCTCTTTGCATTCTGCGTTACTGGCAACTGGCACAGCCCTAACAAGTTCAGTCAGCTTTTTACGGACGTTCGTGATTCTGTGGTACTCAATCAATTAAATGCTACCAATAAACGCAAGCATACCCTCTATGGTTGCTATGCACGCAACTTGTTTTCTTACCATTTTCGCTAATGCTTACTGCAAGTATCATTGTGCAAAAAAACAAACCTTATCTGCACTAAAGCATATCTACATTTTACAACTGATATTTTAAAAAGCTGTGAAAAAGCCTACATATAGCCTGCCTTCATTTCCAAACCAAAAAATTGTCGTGTCAAAAAACACAGCTCCTGATGAGATGCACCAACCACTGTACATACGATGCAATTTAGATTCGATTTTTATGTATGACCAAACACACATCCTTGGCTCCACAATGCTTGAATTCAGTTTGCCTTTCCTTTCACTTATTCTTCCAACAATGATGCCTGTTAGCATGCACCAAAACCACAAATATAAAATGCTTTGTGGAAGACATAAAGGCATACATGTGGCCCAGATCTTTTAATTCTTTTCACATTGCTGCCTTGAAAGCTTCTCTAACTGATAGTCCCAAAATTAAACATAAACGTAAAAGAAGAAACAATCTAAAATTTGGTGAAAAGAACAAAATCTGTTTGCACGCAGTGTCACGAAAGGTTGAAACGCACTTTCCGCTTAGGTCTTTGCAACAAACCTAGTTTACATCGACTTCTCCCACCCACTGCACAGTGCTGACTGGCATGCAGACAGCAGAGCAGTCCAACTGCAATCGTACGAATTTGAATGAGCGCTGCATATCAAACACAATCGATCAGCTGTTTTCTTGACTGCGATGAAATATCTATTAAAATCCGATCTCAATTAATGGGCCCTGCGAACTGTCCGGAAAAGTTAAATCCTTTTTATTAAAAGTAAAAGCTAAATCTTCAGTCCTTTTTTTCATTGATTTGCTACAATTGCCCTGCTTTAGAGCTGGTGGTATCTTTTAGGTGAAATAGGCATTTCACATCTTTCTCCAGACAGGTAATACGCTTGCATACAAATATGTAGCAAATTCCGTATAATAATGCTTTTAAGGAATTGCAGCCAGGCGACCCAATACGTCTCAGAACAGGACTGACCCTGCCTTGCCTCACGAAATCAACTATGACAATAAGTTCTGAGATCAAACTCCACCGTATTTAGCTTCTGAACCCACTTAGTTAGTATGCCATTTGCCACAACCTCACATACCGTCATGCGTTTTCTTTTTGTTACCGCTGTAGTCTCAGCATGGCTTTTAGAAATGATTGATTTCAGACGAATCGAAAGTTACTGACTTCATGCGTTAAGTAATTAGTCTGCACCACGGTGACGAAGCCAAGTTTATCAGCAAACTTCTTTTAATAGGAAATCGATTTCCTGTTAAAACATTTGCTGGTAGATTCGATTGCGTCACCTTGGTGGCAACCAGTCACTTGGACAGAGGTAGTACGAATCATGGCAAAGTCACGAATGCAGAGCCAAGTCGTCTAATTTCTCGAAACTTGCAAACCTACAGCTTTCAATTGTCTTAATGCGTTTTACGTCCTTGCGCTATATTTCAAAAACACTAAACCAGGGTTGGGTAACCTGTGGCCCGCGTGAACATTATGGTCCGCATCAGCTTTTTCGTTACTCAAGTTAGAGTAAAACATCGCTTCAAAACGAAGCTCCATGATAAGCAGGTACTTCGTTGGTTTGTCAAAAGAAGTCACTCCTCATGATAGTTAGATAAAGGTAAAATTGTAGGAGAAAATTAATTGATTTTGCGGCCCGCCAGCGATAATGCACAATTCATGCGACCCGTGATAGTAAATAGGTTCCCCACACCTACAGCAAACGCTGGAAAAAACTCACCAACCTCCAACATAGTTCCTGCAAAAACAGCAGGATCGCAGACTGGTTAGGAAGCGCTACAGGCTATCGCAACGCGAACAAAAAAACAAACAAGCAAGCAAGCTACCATAACAGAGACACTAGCGGTGCTGACAGCCTAAAACAGTCTCGTTTGCCACAGCCACACGTGCGAACCACGACGGTTGGAAACAATGCAGTGAAACAACCGCAAGCATAAACTTCAGCAAAACGAACCAAATCGCGCCAACTGCTTCACACGAAAGCAGCTTCCATTGCGCCACCCCGCAGAGAACACCAGCGATGCCCCTATCTCAACATGTATTGAATTTATTAATCTTTACCTACTCCAGCACTGCTTTGATGGGGAAAAGAACATTTCAAAAGAACTCCTCGCTAACGACAAAACGGCAAGAATGCTGTGGGCAAGACTTCTTCAGTGGCAAAGTAAATACTAAGCTTACCAGCCACAGCTTCTGCGACGAAGTTGCGTGTATTAGCTCCAGCAACCCACGCCGTCCGGCTGACACGGAAAGGTAGACTCAACTCCTTTTACTGCACTCGATTCGGCAAAGATCACCTCACACAGTACCAGGCTACCCCGGGGCCGGATCGATGATGGGGTCAACTTTAAATAACCATGATGAAAGCTTGCTCACTGTGGCATTCTGCCTTCCCTTGACGAGGTCACAAAAGCCTAAACGGTCACGTCCGGCGATTGAAAGCGTATCTAATGCTGCCTGCCAAAGCTGTCCTTCGGGCTCGCCCTGGGTTCCCCCGCTTCTGTTGCAAAGCTTGATAACGTACGCAACCGCAATCAAGGTCGGTCGTTCCAAGTTCGCGCAAGTCGATCCAGTCGTGGCTAATATTGATCAAGCTCGCTCTTAGCAATTTCTGCTCTAAGCAACGTCTTCGCTAAGGTCGCCTGAGTCACATTTTCATGAATAAGCACGAAATCGAACGAGAAGACACTTGCTGCTGTGTGAGACGCGCCTGGAAACAAAGAGCCAGCGCATATCAGCTAGCTGAGAGGTTAACAATGCAGTAAAGCCTGCGTTGCACTGTAGCATTCGCAACAAACCTTGTTACCGTATTCCGGCCAGGCGCGTTGATCGAGCTCGAGACATGCGTAGCGCAGAAATTGAATCACTGCACAGAGCGGTGCTTCGAATGGTAACCTGCCCTTCATTATCCGCAACTCGCGCATCCTTGAGCAGGATTTGCGTTCGCGATGCTTGTCTAAGTTAGCAAAGTCATGAAATTTTTATACGAAATCGATCAGTCACACGAGGACTAAGAACTTCAATGTCGTTTAGTGTTCGTCAGACTTTCAGATTCACCGCCACAAATCAGCCGAGGCTATGAGGGGTCACAAGATTGCACAATTTCATCCTGATATCCGCAACGCTTGCAGCGAAACTTAGCAGTCATAATGTTCTGGTCCCGCACCTGAAGAGGTATACAGCAGGGTTGCCAGGTTCTGATGGACTGAAAATGCCAAATCGCTCACCAACATATACCAAACAAACCGAAACAGGTTCATGGCTGTCGGTTTTGAATTGCCGGAATGAGTAATGGCAAAACTACCACGTTGCTGCAAGGTTTCTAAGACATGGATTAGCACGTAAAGAATGCAAAATACAATTACTCGAGGCAAGCACATCGCGTCAATACACCGGAGACGATACTATGGGTAGACGTGCGTAGAAGCAACTTACGAGCAAACAATATTGATCCAAAGTCTTCTTTATTTCGGAAAAAAATGTAAAAACAGAAAAACAAAGTCAACCTTACAGCTGTGGCACCGAAAAACCTTGCGGCTGTCGAGACGAAGTGTCCTAGCAGAATGAAACATTTCAGCAAGAGCTTTGCAATAAGTAAAAACAAAGACACATGTAACAGTGAACCAGACCGGAGATAAGGTCCAAATCTGCAGTTTAGTTGCTGCTGTATATGAATTATTGCATATAAATAAATAAAATTGTTCATCTTCAAAAGTACCATATCCACTTATAGAAAATGCTTAACAGAAAATACCTATAAAGGTTTGAAACAATCAAATACAGGTCGTGGTGCCAATTGCTTTTAATTTGTTGTAATCTCGTACGCAAGCATTTGGAATGTTAGACATGTCACAATTCTACAAAATACCTATCACAAAATGCGGGCACGAAGAACCCACAGAAACAAAATCAGGCTTTCCACGTTCCTATGGACTAAATACGCCAATCGCTAGGCAAACTATGAAACATGCCAAACCCTGACGTACATGCCCAAACAGCATTTTCTCATAACAAACCAGTCAAACCACTTTAAATAAGGCCAAATTTTTGGAATTTGGTATTAAAAATGCCAACCTGGTAACCTTGGTGTGCAGGGTCAGAGACCGCATTAAACGAATTTGGCACTTGCAGCTTGCACGAAAAAAGACGAGTGCCGTAGAAAATGCGGACAGCACCCGTGAGACTTCAAGAAAATCATGGCAAGCCAGCTGCTTTGCTGAAATCAGGGTTCCCACACATTTTCAAAAACCATTTTCCATGCTTTTTAATGCCTTTTCCATACTAAATGAAAAAATTTTAAACCCATCATTTATCTTCATTTTTCCAAACTTTTATTCATAGAACATAATGCAAACAAGATTTGCAAAACTGCGACCAGCAGTAAAGAACAAAATTTGAATAAACAAATGGCTGAATTAGGAATTTCCATATTTTTTCCATACTTAATATACATTTTGACCGAATCCAGTAATTTTTCAAGGTATTGAAAACCGATTTCACAATTCAATACTTACACTACCGCGTGGGAACCCTGTAAAATACTTAATTAGTTGTGTTTCCTCATCAAAGTATGGCTTGCAATGGCGTACCAACCGCAACCTGCATTTTAACAAAGCGCATTTCGGCGACCTATCAGAGCAGAAAACGCTTTCTATTCAAACCATAAAATTCTGCAGTTGCGCGCAAACTGCTGAGGTTATGACCCTTGCTGCTTTCGGTTTCAGGTCAAGTGCGGAACACCAATGCGAACAGCACGTAGTTCGACAATCAGTCTAACAGGAGGACTAACAATCAGGTGTGCCAAAGCAAGCGAGTGAAACAATGTGGCAGCCATGCAGAAAAACAAACACAAATCATGCCGCGTGAGGAGTAGGGTACAGTAACGTTTGTGACAAACGCAACTTGTATGTTTGGCGCTATGCCGGCAAAGCGTTTATTCAGTTTTTGTCTGCGAAGTGTGCGTTTGCAGGTCATCCATAAACACGCAATGCTTACTACTGGCAACATAATTCTAAAAAATGTCAGGGTCCACTTCGCTTCTGAAGGCTTTGCTATCGATCAGATTCCAAGCAACACAAAAAAATCTTTCGCTTCTGCTAGTAGGAACCAAGGTGACGGGCAGCGTAAATCAATTTGCACAAACGTTCCACTAGTCTCGTGGGAATGCAGTAATGCATTAAGGGCCAACATGGTCTATCACCATTTCGTCCACAGCGTGTCTGCAAGTAGACCAGGTGAACGTTCAACATTTGTGTTGGACATACCGCGCTTTGCCAAAATCACAGTTTGGTGCACCAAGTGGGGTAATTAGTCAACTGCAACTATCAGTAAAAGCAATAGAAACTTTAGTAGGAACTGCTGGTCTCAGAACCATTAGGAACTAACCTCACATTGTGGCTTGACAAGTTCGTTGAATATAAACGCGCGTCGAAGACGTCTCAACCGATGGCAGCAATGTATCAATCAATGATATCAATGATGAGGTTCAATGATGATCAATCACAGTATCGATAATAATATTGTCGCTGAGACCCATGTTTTTTTAAAGCAGAACACTGAAAATGGCCTTATGCGCAAAATCCAAACCTGTACATTGGTAGTTTCTGCAGTTGCCAAAAGCTTAGAATTGAAAACAATTTGAGAACAGATGTATTCATTCTAAAATTTCAAAATTTTTCCTGTTGTTGCTTCCCAAGTATTGAAAGAATCTAATTGAACCAAGTATCTTATTCCATTAACTTTTTTTAGTTAAGTACGGTATCTGCGATCCATCAGAAGACCTATATTAAAATCATGCTGTACATCGCATTGAAACTTTACATCGCCACTAACGTAGCACATCTGCGACGTAAGGGTCAACGTGATTTCGACATTCCACTCTTTGCTGCGCTTAAAAACTATGCCAGTGGTTATCGATATTTTTTTTGGCCGCGTCACACTTTGCAACCCGGTTTTCTTTACGCAGCACGCCAAAGCTGATGACGGAAAGCGAGAGGAGCAAGATTTCCTTTACGGCATATTTGCTCTACCTGCAAGTGTCATCTGCTGCCTAATCCTAACGCGAACCCTAACATCAACCCTTGCAACTGCAATTTTTTGTCCATCAGGAGTTTTCCTCCACCTCAAATCTTATTAAAATTTCTCCTACCAGAACATTCCTCTGTTTGTTCCGACCTAAATTTCTTTGAACAACTTCACAAGCATGCATGCACAGTACTTCCTTCACTTCATTGTAAGGCTGCGAGACGTCTAAATGGCGCAACTGTTCTTATCTGGTTCTGTATTCAAGATATTCATTTTAGCAGGATCCCTGGCTCTCTGGGATAAGATCTCATGTTTTTTGTTCTCATTTTCCATCAGTCCAGTCTGGGCATGGTTTAATAAAGCTTGCTACGATCCATGTCTTCTTTCAGAGCTGTAATTACAGGATGCTTGCACAAGAAATGGCTCTTCATGTTGCTGTGCCAACCGTCACAGCAGTTGGTGGTTCTTGGGCTCCCTTCGGCTACAAATTGAATTTGAGCTTCCGTTTGACCAGGATCATTTACCCAGGTTCTTTCAAAGCAAACAAGGAGCTCATCAAAGCGCTGATCATTCTGAGGAAAATCCTTCCACGGAGCACTGAAGGTCTGTCTCACCTCGGAGGAATGAAAGAAAATGCAGTCAGGCTCTTGATCCGGAGCTTGACATCCAAATTGATGGATCAAACTGCTGCCTGAGTCCAAGGTTATGTACTGTGCTTTACGTATCAAGCACTGCGAGAAGTGAAAGTAGCAACCTTGAAGCTGCGGCTGGGGAAGAATCCCCCAAATACATTGAGTGCAGCTTCTTTAAGTCGAGCAGGATTCTGTCGGGTTTGGCAAAGCTCATTACGTGGTTTATCAGGGTATCTGGAAGCCTGTGACATGTGGCTTCGTTGTTTGGAAGGTGTGCATAGAAGCACGCCTGGTGGTTGTTGTCAACCTTTGCATGAAAAGAGAATAGAGCTCACTGTAAATCTTTGCAGCATCAAAAGTGTCATCAACAAACCAGAAGAGGGCATTATGAAAACATCGAACAAGGCCACGCTGTCCAAGTTCATTTCCTCATCATACACCATCAGAGTTCGGTAATCTGCTAGCATCTGAAATCTCCCTTCATGAGGATTGTGTTGCTCTCCATTGATTTTCTTGCGGCCAGTTTTAAACTGTCTGATTAGAGCCTCTATTCTTGGCAAAACAGCCAAGATTTCACCAGTAACATCAACCAGGGTCCTTGCAACTATCTGGTGCGTGACAATACCTGGCTGCCTCTAAACACTAGTGTTGACATTGGCAGCTGACTTCATCAGATCTACTTCATGGCAGCGCTCTATCGTCTGTCTAACTACCTAGTCTCCCATGGTTGTCACCGATACGCAGCAGTTTGCAGTTCTTTTGCATTATGCACCTACATAGTTTGGAACTATAGCAGTTTTGTTGAACAAGTTGTACTCACAGCCACTGAGACGCAGAAGTGACTTTCCCTTAATAGTGAAAGAGGCCTCCATCATTATCACTCACTCGACGAACCTGTTTAAAGTGTCTGTCCAAGCGAAACAGATAACTTTAGCGCGCATATTGCAGGTGGTTTCAGGGGCGCAACGATGGGGGCACAATTTCCCGGGCGGCGAATCACTGCGGAGGGCGCCGAAAAGTCCCAAAAACGTGTACATTTGATTCCGAAAAAGCTCGGGTGGGGCATCAGACTTCGAACATGGGGGCACCAGACTTGCTTCTTACCACAGGCGACATCTAACCTCGTTACGCCCCTGGGCCGCTTGTCACTTATTAAGGATATTGTTTTTGTCACAATTCTCAAGTGGACTGAATTGAAACCCACTGGGGGAGGTCGCTTGCTTAGCCAGGCTTAATTTGGTTAATAAAACTTGTGTCAAATTGTTAAGCCAAACGGAGGATACCTTCAATGTGCCCGAAAATTGCGCTGAACGCTGCAGTACAGGAAACTTCATCAGAGGAAATAAGCATCAAAGGCAAACTCACTAGAGGAGACAGGGTAGAGGAAATACTGCTCCAGCAAGGGTGGTGCAGGGTAAACGTAAGAATTAGGGTACAGGAAAGTGCAGTGCAAACTAAACGCCGTAGAGGGAAGAAGGCAGAAGAAAATAGACAGTAAAGGACAGTACATAGTAGTTCAAAGTGTAGTAGAGGAAAATTGCAGAAGATGAAATTTGCAGGTAGAGCAAACGTGCGGTAGAGGAAATCGCACCTTACCGAAACGTTGTTAATGTGAATGTCCTCTTCGGAAGGTTCGTATCCAATACGTACGACTAAGTCTTTCGCAGTTTTAACATTTCGAGGTACACCGGTTGGGAAGCACTGAATTATGCCGTCATCTTGTTGCATGCTGCGTTTTTAGTCACAGCTTATGGCAATGACAATTCCCATCTTGAATCCAGCAAAGTTAGCTCGCCACCCAACAGGAAAAGCCTACGGTGTTCGTTCAGGTATTCACAAGCGAATATGTAAGAGCTTCACAAGTTCAAGATTATTGCATCACACCATAGTTACGAATGGTTTATCTCTTTTCTTCAAGAACAAAACCGTAAAGGTTATTAATTGCTTCTGCTGTCGTGAAAACTCAGCAACGAAAGACCTGATGTAACAACGGTGTAAATGGCTATTCAGGTTTTGCCAAGGCCTCGTTTTATCAACTGAAGAGTAGGTCCCATTGCAATCACTATTTTTCCGTCAAAGCCAGCTTGATTTGTTTCAGAGATCCATACGTGAATACTTCAAAGATTTCCAAAACAAATCAACGTAGATCTAAATACATCTGACAGGCGTGAAACGGGATTCTTGGCACGAACGAGATGACGGTAACGCATCACTTTCGGTGGAAGAAAAAAAGCAGTTCTTAAGAACCACTAGATTGCTCACACCTAAGTACCAGACAAACATGAGACAAGTACGTTCACGTGGAGATGGCAGTATTTTGGAGGCTGAGCCCTGGCCAGTGATTTTTCACGTACCAGAAGGCGACAGAACGACATTTTTCTGAAAGACAGCATTTGAAGGAGTCCGTTTTTGGCAGTCAATAAGACAACGCCACAAAATCCACCAGCATTCCTCATTAGTAACCGTCACCTGACGTCCTGAAATTAGCCAGTCTGTCCCGTTCACTCAAAAGAAGTTGAAATAGTGAATGCTCACCAGCAAATGCTGTTGCGAGCTTAAACAGTTCAAATTTACGTCACTGCCCCTTTCAGGTTAAAGGATGATTTTTACATTTAAAATGATTTGCGTATTATAGTGGGAATCTCAAGGAGTGGGTTTTTACCCAAAAAATTCCGGTACTGGTCTACAAGTTGCTCATTTCTCGTGACCTATGGGTTGCTCCGATTCTGCAAAAGCAGTCAATTGATGGCAAGCTGAAATAATTCATCTGGGATGAAACGAGTTTCAGCATTCCTTACAACGCATTTGCTCCAACGCGATAAATACATGGAATTGTTTTATTTGGATACAGGGAATTGGGAGTCAGAGCTAAGCATAAAAAGCATTTTTCACAGCTAAAGGCAGATTGAAAATTACTTACACATGCCTAAATTTATCAGTCAGTAACTTTCTTCAAGATATAGATGCAGTCGTCCCTGGCACTTCCAATTTTGCTCAAAAGCTCACCTTTCTTCTTGTTTACGTCCAGTCCAGCTTTCTTTTCTTTTCGAAACCGCACAGTAAAAGTACGCTTGATTTTTCCGGAAAGCATGCTGGTTACCAAAAGCAAAGTTTTGCTAAAAATAGGCGCTCTGCACTAAAATACACCGAAGAAATTGCAGTCATCACATGCTGTTTAATCGAAATGACAAAAATCTATTAAACCGAAAAACATTTTGGATGATGCATCACAACTGTCACTTTCGCAACATCGCAAATGGTCTGCATCGCAAATCAGGCTTGTCTGTCAGCAATTGTCACAACCACCTTCGTTTTTGTTAGAAATTTGCTGCCACGCGGATCGCGTGGGTGATGTATGCACCGCAACCTGTGGCACACTGAGACGCAGATAAGGCACACAGCCAGGAAGTGCGTCAACATTTGGAAAATGCGTTGGACTGGTTGAATCTGTACGGAAGAGCTGATGTGCAAACAAAGACAAGTGTTAAAGCCCACACACAATTTCGCTCCAAATCAGAGATGATTCGATTGGACTGAATTACGTCGCAGCAGAGAGACTAAATCGGAAGGGGTAACTGTAACGCTAGAAAAATCAGCACAACGGTTTGCTGAATGTTTATGGCATTCGGCTTACAGGTCCGAGCAAAAAATCTGGTAGAGTGGGAACGTGTCCACAACATTGCCAAGTGGTGATGCAACGACAGCGAAAAGTAAGATTCATGAAAGAAAATTTTCAAGCACGTAAGGCGATCGCTTATTGAACCGACGTTGAAACACGGCTGCGAACACAGGGCGGAGCTCCAGGACGAAAAAGAACAAGTGAGCATTGCACGTGACGCATCCACCAAGACGCCACATCGGTCTGATTGACTGAAGTAAATACAAAAAACGTTGACCATCGAGGCCGTAGTGAAGTCTTCCTGAGTAGCAACCATAGACTTGTGATTGTTTCTTCCATCGAATGAGACAGAAAAGGCTCTACTGACGCTGCTGATCACACATTCTGCACGCAAAACCGACGGCAAGCTGCGCCATGAGAACAGACCGATTGCAAACGAAAAGCGACTTGATGCTGAAAACGTGAGATCTACCTTACAGTGAACCGAAATTTTAAATCAGATTATTAAAAGTGCATAAAACACACCTACCAACGACTTCCAGAAACAATCAGTTATTAAAACATATCAAAAATTTCTGTCTGCTATTCCTACCAAAACGTTATTTCCTGTAACTTCCTTCAGCTCGTTCGAACATTTTTTCCTATTTTGAGCATAAATTGAAACCTTCAAACTGCTCAGTTCTTTTTGAATTTACGGTTTTCGCAGCACTGCGCAGTCGAGACCCTGATACCCTACTAGACCATGGGTCTCCAAACGTTTTTGTCAAGGGCCACACAAGCTATTACACAAACGTTTGAGGGCCTGATATCTTACATTGAGTGATTGTTTCGGGAGGAAATCAACAAATTTTTCGTAAAAAATTTTTTTTTTCATTATTGACAAAATGTCTTCGAGGGCCGGATGAAAACGCTTTAATTTTAAGCTTCAACGCACGACACGCGTCTAAGATTGAAACTGATTTTTACACGAAGGTCATTTGGTCAAAACGTTGAGGGAGAGAAGACATTGCGAACATTTGAGACACAATTACCTACAGCTAGACATTTTTCTAACAGTCAGACGAGCTTTGCTCAAAGATAGACTTCAGCCTCGTTGCTGCTGAAAAGATCTGCAGCACGTTGCATTCGTGGCAAGCCAGAACGAAGTTTCAGGAAAACTTCTTTCCGGACAGAGTTCACGCTACGGCCATCGCCGCAATCGCGCTTTACGCAAAGCAGGAGCAGCAGCCATCAACTGTAAGCTTTGAGTGTGAAAAAACGTTTTGGGGGTCTCTTTTTTAGCTCGGGCGAGACTCGTGTACGCAGCAAAGCAAACGACGGGAATCATAAACGCTGTCTGCGATTGGAACGCGTTTAATATAACATGTCAGCACAAGAAAAATTGTTATTTCGCGTCAGCGCGATGTACTCAGCAGACGAATTTCCAAGGAGTACCTGAGGAAATACTAAGGCCAAAATCAGCAGAGCCATGGTGGTGTTTTCTGAACAGAGCGTACAAACCTCTGCTTTGTTGTCACCGAGCTTACAGAACGCTAGTTAGAAAAGATCTATCATAAATGTTCCTTTTCTGCATATGCTTGCGATCTTGCCGGCGACCATTTAGAAACACGTAATCAAAACTTCGCGTTGGTGCGGCCACAGAAAGCTTGAGAGTCAAGTGCCGCTGAGCGCTACATTCTGCAAGCGGAGTAGGTAATCCCGGCATTTCGTCAGAATGAAGTACGCGAAGTTGAGAAAATAGAAACGAAACATCGCAGCGTAGACCAGCTTGACTCAGAAGGAAAACAAACCCGTCACTGGTTCGCTGTAATGGAAACAAATTGGTGGGGCAGACCGCTTTGCTACGCCCGATGAACTTGAAACGGAGTTGAAGAGCAAAATTTTCTGCTTAAAAGCGTTTGAAAACCGGGAAAACCGCAACTCTGGTTCACAGCCTCCATTTTTTTACGAGCACGATCTACCATGCACTGGTCAGTCACGGCGCGATCAGGCGATTCTTTAGCAAAAGACCAAACCAGCGGTGGTTAGTCAAGCAAATAAGGTTTAAATGCAGATGGTGCCTGTTGTGTTGATGACCAACTGCGCAGCTTACCGAAGGCAAAACACACGCACCCCGCCCGACACGCTGTGTTTTGAAAAGCATGAATAAAAGTCTTTTATTTGCGCCGCAGATGATTACCAGATGTGCTAAGCAGCGAGCGACCCAAGAAGCGTCGTTATCGAGAACGCAGCAGTTTTCTAAACTTCTTTCAAACGGAAATAGAACATGCTGCTGAGTGCCAACCAGCCTCGACAAAGGATGCTGAGAAACGAACGATCCGCAGGCCATCAACTGCAGCTTTTAATAATCCTCTACTTCGAATAGAAGCAGGTAGCGATGCATGTTTTAACAGCAAAGGTTTGGAAGTAGATGTTGCCAAACCAAACTTGCAGTGCCGCATAACTTTTTCACACGCTCTTCTTCTCCAACAGAAGTACATCGCAACGCTGTTTCAGTTGAGGTTAGTCACGCAGGCCCGTAGCTAGGTTTTAAGGTTTGGGGAGCAAAATACATTTTTAGGGGGGGCAAGATTTTTGTTTTTATTTAATTTTCAAAACAAAATTTTTCCGGACACAACAAAATTTGGGGGGGCAAAGGCGCCGAATGCCCCCGGTGGCTACGGGCCTGTAGTCACGGCGTAATTGACGCTGGTTTTCTTGCTTCGCATTACATCTGTTTCACACAATGCTGCGTTTCTACTGTATTTTTCAGCGAAGAGGAGATTCACTTTAACAGCTTACGCTGCACTGCACGGAAATGCAACGGATGACATGTTGCACTGGAACGCTTCTGGCAGGTACACGCGCACGTGCACTCGATATCGTTGATATAGTATATCACACTACACTCGCTATTACACTCTGTTTGGACTGTTTGGAGTGTCACGAGTGCGGCGCCCATCTCTGCTTGCTTGCGCCGGGAGCAGTAGCAAAATGCTGCACTGGTAGGAAGCGATTGGCGGCACTGCGCGCGAACCTTTCACTTGCATCAAACCGCTATCGTCTAGCACGAGGCTAAAAAGGCAAGAAATGCCCCTTTTTCAGAAACAAAGCTACAAGCCTTCGATGTGACACGACCGGGCATCGAGCATTAGTTTATCACCTTGAAAGTTTTTCTACCCATTGTACCAGTCAGGCTACAACTTGATTTTCGTACTAATAGCCTATATCTACTAATAGCGTACTAATCGTACTAATAGCGGCCAATAAAACATGTTATATCTTAGAACCTTAAACAATTCTACGTTCTTTATCATGTGAGCCTTGAGTGCGTCATAAGCAGCAGTCGACCACGACGAACCTTGTATAATAAGGATATCCTCGTTAGCTCGTAGAAGTAGGATTTAATTTTACTTTACCAAGAACAGGTGCTCGTTCAAAACTCTTTTAGATGCTTTTCGAGCATCACAACATGTACAATGAGCGGCTGAGCAACTGCAGCCTCTTGACATTGCTAACAAGCTAGAAAAACGAAAATTGAGGCTGCTGCATACATCCGAATCCTGTTGAATTTTACAAATAGTATCAGAACCATATGCGCCGAGATTTCGATCAGATCAAACTTCATACTTATAGCTTTCCAGATCTGCATTTTATATTGCAGCATTTACAGTACACGTCTTCCTCACGAACTAAAAAAAGCTGGACAAACACTGCAACGCCATCTCCCTTCCCAAACTGGAGGTGTGCCGACTCAACTCAGAGTCCGGATCCAATCCTGTTTTGCAAATTTTCAACCCGAATCCGCCCCGGATCCGGTACCAACATGACACAAGCAGTCCGACTCCTGTTTGACTCCGCATAAATATTATGTCGAGGAAATATAGCTGGTGTAGACTCTGGACCAGGGTTTTTAACCTCTTTGTGCTCATGGCCCATTCAATCAGGAAAGATATTGGTGGTGACCCAAAGCTTATAATCTCATAGATTTAACATTTTTATAACTTTACCTCAGCATTAGCAAACCCCACTTAACTATGCTAGCTGAAGCCGTGTTTACGATAATTGCTAAGCCGCATTGCAATTGTTATAGCACAGCAGCTATGCCAAGACAATTCTCGTAAACACGGTTTCAGCTGGCATTGTTGAGTTATGTCACAAACGTAACATTCAGGTCTGATTTATTGCTATTTGTCTATCTTATTTGATCAGAATGACATCATTATACAAGTCTCATAATGCTTTCATTCTGATTTGTGCCAAGCTCTGTGGCTCCCTGCAAAAAACGTCACGACCTACCACTGGGCCATGGCCAACGGTTGAAAACCACTGCTCTAAACTGTTTCGACTACAACAGACTCATCCCAAGCGTTATGAGCGAATCTGGTACACTGAACAGAACACCAAGGTTTCCTGAGGCTTGAGTCTCTTTAGGCTTAGCTAGTCGCAGTCACATCGTAAGTGCCGCTCTTGTGCAACTTCTATTGCTTGAAAACTTTCTATAAACCTGATCCAGTTGTTACGGTCAATTAGCTGCCGCCAACCGCATAGTCGAAGTAAAAAACGATTTCCCAGCGCTTCCCATGAGGATCTGCTTACAGATTGTTACAATATATAGCAGGGGTGGCCTAACCACGACCTGCAAGCCGTATGCGTCTCTTGGGGCTTCAGTGTATAGTTCTTTCACTTTGGTCAGTCAACCTCAACGCATCGAAATCTGGTTTTCCGAGATTGACTGCTTGTTCGTATTCCAAGCTGCCCCTAAATATCGCTCTGTGAACAGGAATCGCCAAAATACAGCCTCGTTATTTCTTCCGCTTTGCAGTACTGAGCCAAAAACGCGCTGCACTACATATGATACAGTCAACTACCATTTATCCGGACTCCAAAAAAACGGACTGGGTCCCGTAACAAGATTCCGCTGAACGCGGGGCATTGTTTCTTTCCCTCATTCGGTTTGAATGCTTTCATTGTACTGAACAAAGATGGCATCCGACCCGCGATTGTCAGTTCTCATACTCACCTTGGCCTTTGTGAAAAACGTTTGGTGATACCTGCTCTAGCGCGATTATGTCGGCCAAGTTTTATTCGATACCTTCTTGCAAACGGATGATTTTAACATTCCACAGTTATCAGCTCATAGCAACATTGCTAAACTGATCTGAGAGTGGGGCACACAGCTTCGCAAATAGGGTGACCGAATTTTCACTCTCTCGCAAGCAGTGCAATAAATGTAAATAACCTTTTTCGGTATGCTACGGTTCCCGAAAATGTTAAGTTTACTTGCTTATCGACTAGAGTATTGAAAAAGATACTGCAACTGGTAGAACGACCAGCTTATTCCTTATCGACCAGAGTAATTAGAATCAGCTGCTCATTGCTTATCGACCAGAGTACAAGTTGGAACGATTCGTTTTAGTCGTGGTCGTTCAGAACCGCCTGATGTAAAAAAAATTCGGCGATTCAAGTCGCAACAGGAAGCATAAGCCTGCTGATTTTCCACACACAACACGTTCGACAAAACATCAAATGCTTGGAGATAGTCAACTAACCCCGGTTTTGATCAACGCGATATAAATATACGTAGCAGCTGCTTTTGTTGGATAGCACAACGGGCGTCAGGGCATCTGCTCTTGAACAAATCCAAGAAGAAACAATTTAAAGAACAAGCAATGTTTTCCGCAACAACAGAACAGAAAACTTCCAGCTAGCCGCGCAGCGAGCAATAGCAACGCGCGACCGGTCGCAGCGAGCTTCGGTCGGAGACGCAGCAAGGTCGATCCTTATTTCATTGCACGTCGACGCATCAATAGCAATTAGAAAAATGGCACTGATATTAAATCGCGGCGCGAACGACGCGTCCCCGAAGCGCCAGCCGCGCCACTATCAGGCTGTTCACGTGGACTGCATCAACGTTTTTTCTTTTAAAACAAAAAGAATTAATTACCTAGCCCCACATCGTACGACTTTGAAAGCATACAAACGTGGTTACGCGTCCGCTGCTGCCACTGTGCGAGCAGAAGTGACAGCACATCAGGCGACAACGACTTAGTAAAGGTATAGGTGTTTAGCTTGCATTAAGTGTAGCAGGAATTTGGACGCGGACAATTACGAAACGCGATATTTTGCGCTTAACTAACTTTATTTTTGTCAAGGTAGAGTTTTGAGCCTAATAGAAGTGAAATTAAACCCCCAAACCCTCATTCAAACATACAGACCTAAGCGTTACCATTGGATGCAAACCATGTTTATTAGTCAAGGACGGAAGGAATACTTTTTCAAAAATGTTTGACCTTTTTTACCAGGAAAACAGTTTTTAAAAAATTTATCCGATGTTACCTGAACGTAATATCACAAGAAGCCATTGTTAGAAGTTACTAGCAACTCACTGAGAACTACGAGGTATTCCTTGCTAAAGACGATATCTCCTTAGTAATCCGTGAAAGATTTCTCTGACTTTCCTTCAAAACTGAAGCCAAAAGAACACCTAGGTACGCTGGCTGCAAACGATTAACACAATCGTAAATTAATCGGATCGACAAGAAAAATACACACGCTCTCAATTCCCTCGATTACCACCCGTGCTCATTTTGGTCACATGGATACAACTGCATAAAATAACGCTCTTACCACCAACCGCTGTTACATACGAAGCTGGAACCAGGCCTTCTTTGGAACGGTCTGCGGTCTGAACAACCAAGAACTCATCCCGAAAACCTACGACGGTTAGGAGCTGGTTTTTCCGGACAGTCACGTGACCAGGACGGTCCGCACCACTGTAGTCTTCGAGAGATCGAACGGGATCGCCAGGAGCGAACTGCATGGAACAATGAAGGGGTCACGTGGTCGGACAGGGGAGCACGGAAAAATCGCGACATGTTTTGGAATGCGCAGCTTACGTTTTCGGCGCTGTACGACGCCCTGGAATGGAGCGACACGGAATCACCCAAACCAAGGCTGCTCGATTCGCTCCAGCGATCGGTGGCCACGCTCCACTGATCATCGTCAAGGATGTTGCCGGTGCTCGTTTGCCTGTAACCGTCAAAGCCCGAAGTGAGCGCAGCCCGTTGATCGGCGGTGGTCTCAAGCGCGCGTCAAACAACAAGCGATCCAAGTCGATTGGCAGAACGTGTAAATCAAGACAAGAAACAGGAGGATTGCTGAAGCCAGCCATTCGACCGACAGGCTATTTTTTCTGAAGTCAAAAGACTTATTTCACTGAGAAGACAGCAAACGCACATTACTCATTGCAAAAACCCCTTGCTTTTTCAAGTTTTTGATGATTTGCCAAAGTGCAGGATTAAAGGTGCGCGAACATCCCAAACCAGCTGGGATCGATGTTCTGATAGCTCGTGCGTTTAGCACCGCGACGACCACGCACACGCACAGGGTGTAGCAGAACATAGAAAGCGTGTAGAACGTGGTTTGCGTTGCGTGCAAGTTTACTCCGAGGCACGTCGCATCGTTTAAAGGCCTCGTAAGGCGCCGTCATCGAACGGCGAAGGAGCGAACAGCGTGACGCAGCACCTTTTGGCAGGTAAAGCTTTCGGCAGTTCCATTCCTTTGATGTGAGACGACGAGTCCTGGATGACTTCTTGCAGCTTCCTAATCCAATCCTGGAAACACAGAGCAAGGCAGAGTTGAGTGGGATTAAAACGACACTAATTCCGCAATTATATGGTGATGCAAACTACGGGAGATGTGCGATGGTACATGGTTCAAGGGTTTCAGCTGAGGAGAGTTGGGTAGACGGTTTTGAATAACAAGCTTCTTCCACGCAATAAGCGAACAGCACTTCGACTGACACAGCAATGTTCTTAACATTGACGAAGAAAGTGGGAAAAGGAAAGCGTTTTACATGACACACGTTGTGAAACTCATGAAATCCATTCGCGCTTCCCACAACCTTTAGCAACCGGCTCGCAGCAAACGCAAAGCAGCAAGAGCCTGTCGAGTGGGAAACATCGCCGCGTCGTTATAAAATATTTAATAACATACCGAGGAAAATCTTTGAGAGCTGGAAAGCAAATCAAACGACGGAGCAGCGATCGTATCGCCCGCGCTTTGATCGATACATCGTCAAGGACTTCGGCGAAACAGCAGAAAAGAGATTTCGAATCAACGACGCAAGTCAGAAGGAGCGATGTCACCGAAGTTGAATAATGAGGGGTTGCACACGCACATTCGCGTTAGCTAAAGCAATTGTTTTTGTTTGCTGACGACTTAGCGTCGCGCCAACACACAAGAACAAGTTCGATTTTTCGCAAGCGAAACGGAAAAGCAGCAGCTGCATTCAACGGTGCGAACAGTTTATCAAAGTGCAGCAAGTTAATTTTTGCTGCATCGCGTAGCGCGAAAATTCCTTACTTGTTTGGCTTCCAGGGTAGGGGCCTTGAGCCATATTTTGCCATCCGACCTTCCCGTGTTGATGGCGAACTTGCAGCTGTCGTCTGACTCGACGTTGTCAATCACGCTCAGGTCGCAAGTCTATCAGCGAGAGTAGCAAGCGGATTGTTTACGAACATTTGTAAGTTCAAACATTCTCTTCACACACATGGGTAGAATTTTGTACTTTGACTTGATTTTACTGTTTTTAAACCATCATATTCACAGACTATGGGTTGGATGCCATAACTCAGGGTTCCCACATATTTAAAAAATCATTTTCCGTACTTTTTCAATAAAGTTCAGTAATACCATTACTTCTCTTCATTTTGAGAAATTCATGAACCCTTTCAGTCCCGCGTGCGCCACTTTTCTTGCAGAGCTTTGCAAGCCTATAACTCGCCAGGCGATTGAGCTAGAAAGCTATCCAAACCATCCACGGATTCAGCAAGTCTTGTAATCAAAATCTTAAAAAAACGTTTTTCGTTTTCGGTGGGGGGATTTCTGGAGGTGACGTCACAAAGAAGGCATGTTTTGGAAATTTTAGCCACCTTTGGCCTGCCCTGGGCCCAAACCCATTGACCCACTCTTTTGGCTCAAAGTTTTGTTGAAAACTAGGTCAAAATCCGCGTCTATAGAGCCCTGGATTGACTTGCTAGCGTATCTGTAGCCAAAATTATGGGTCAAAAACCCAGTTTTTGGCCTAATTCAAAACTTTTCAGAAAAGGCACAATTTGCCCTATCAGGGCAAAGTTCGGCCAGCCATAACTCGGCAGCAGATTGAGCTAGAGAGCTGTTCAAACCCCGTAATGACTAGTGGCGTTGTGTAGTTTAGAATTAAAAAAAATTTTTTTTAATTTGGTTGGGGGGTTTTGGGCCAATGGGATCATGACAGGGGCATGTTTTTTGGTTAATTAAATGACGTCATCATCCGATCCCACGCGCCAATATTTTGACTCGCAGCATTTTTGGTTCTAGGGCAGAATACGCGTTTTTAGAGCCCTTGATTGAGTTTCTAGCGTTTCTGGTTCAAAAGTTAGGCCAAAAAACAGCTAATTGGTAAGGGGCTTTTCTCAATACTTTTGGGGGATTTCCCAAATTAATTTTAAGGTTTTTTGGCCCTAATCTTGGAACCAGGAACGCTAAAAACCCGTTCGGACCCTTCAAAGTCCCGAATTGTAACCAAAAAACAGCAAAACTAAAAAAAAAATTATGTCATTTAAATGGCTCCTGCGGGTCTTAAAGAGAGGTCGGGCAAAAATGCTGACGTCAGCAAAAAATAACATAAACATCCTATCATTATATAAGCATTAAAAAAACCCAGACATCCTAAACTGAAACGTTTTTTTTTATTGCAAACTACATACCTTCACGAGTTTTTAGAGGGTTTGAACAGCTCTCTAGCTCAATCTGACGGCGAGTTACTGCCTGCGGTGAAATGTCCCCAAGAGTGACTTTTGAGGGAGCAAAATTTTGGTCAATTTTTGGTTCATGAGCCATAATTTTCGCTCCCGATATGCTAGAATGTCAGTCAAAGGCTCTATAGACGCGGATTTTGACCCAGTTTTCAACTAAACTTTTGAGTCCAAAAAATGGCCCATTGGGACGGCGCCCAGGGCCAGGCAAAGATGGCCAAAATAACGCAAAAACACCCCTACTTGTGACGTTCCTCCCAGAGAAGCTCAAACCCAAAACGAAAATTTTTTTTTCGATTTTGACTAAAAGACTTGCTGAATCCGTAGAGGGTTTGAACAGCTCTCTAGCTCAATCGCCTGGCGAGTTATGGGATTGCAAAGCTCTGCAAAAAAAGTGGCGCACGCGGGACTGAAAGGGTTCATGAAACTCATTTTTGCACATTGCACAAATAATGAACTACTTTGCCTTTCAGTAAAATTCTACTCAGATACTTCAAATTTCTTTTCCATTTAGAATTTCCACACTTTTCAATACTCAATGCATATACTTTTTCAAGGTCTTGAAAACCGATTTTGAAATTCAATACTTTTTCATACCGCGCAGGAACCCTGATAACTGTTAAAAACTAAACGGACACATAAATTAAAAATAGAAAATTGAACTGGCGCGAACGACACCCATGAACCGAAGCAATGCAAATACGCAGCTTTGCATTTGGTGCACTGTAGCTCTTCTGTATTGTATCTGACTAGATATTTAGAGCACAACTACACTTGGGAAATTTAGAGCAGTTGCTTCAGGCCGTACGATGCCCAGGGGCCCAAAAACAGAGTACGCGGTTAGTTTGGAGTCTTGCCAAATTAACAAAGAAAACATCCTCTAGTTTGTATTTGCGCAAATGTGCTGCACTGAGCCAAAAACAGCAAGGAAGGGATGCTTATCTTTAATATTGCCAGGGAGATGGCATCGTCGAGTACTGCCCCAGGACCTAAGACAAGCTCAGTATCACCCGCGTAAGCGAGTTGGACACATTCCGCTAGTAACTTACACAAAAAGCCAAATTCGCTATTACAACAGAACAGTTTTACACAAACTAAAATGGAAAACAATGCCTGCGCGACGTTTTTCTCAATAGACACAAGTAATAAGTTGCCTTTAACGAACTCCCGTACTTACAGGGTACTTGGTCTTAAAGATGTATTTGCTCTTTCCCGTGCTGTCCTTGCTCTCCTTGCAAACAAGCAGAGACAGTTCGAATAGGAATAAATGACGATCACGTCCTTTTCTGATCAGTTGTTTTGTGTCAACAATCTAGAAAAACATATTTGGCTCGAAAAAGGATGTTGAAACGTTTAAAAAAAAAGCGATTAGGTTATGGTTCGAACAAGTTCGCAAACGTCTTGTGCATGGACAAACATGCGCTACTCAGAATTACGTTGAACAGAAGGTGGTGGTGGTGACACCGACCTGAAACGAGTCTTGCATGATTATCTCTCCCTGGGCGTGTATGTCTTCGTCGAAGCCTCGCATCATGCTCAGGTGCAGGGCGTCGTTCGCCCGGCGCGGAACGGACAACATCACTTCCAGCGCATCCCTGATCTCGCTCACTTCGCTTTTGCAGCACGAGTCCAAATCCTGCGCGGAAGGAAAACATCCATGAGCTTTGGAAGATCGGCGCACAATGACTAGCAAGTCCTCGTGCACTTCTATGATGTCAAAACCGAAATCGAATATACGTATGTACAGGCTTTTTTTAAGGAATGTTAGGTACTCGATATGGATCTGTAAGGACCCGATTTCTCTGATTCTGGGGACCCAATTTTCTCCGATTTTAGGAACCCAATGATAATTTTCTGTGATTCTAGGGACCCGATTTGAAATTCTAGGGACCCGAATCGGGTCCCTAAAACGGCTTAAAAAAAACCTGCATATGTATGTATTTGAGCATGCGTGGTGAATATGTAACATTTCAATTTGAGGTTAAGCGGCGTGCATGGTGAAACACGACGAAGCGATCTTTTCAAGTTTCACACACGAAATAAAGGGGAGCACTTCAAAGAAAATCAACAATTCGTGATAAGCACAAACCGAAGAAAACCAACCTTCAGCAAAAGCTGATACTTAGTTATTCTCTGAACGGGCTTGATCAGGTAGGAAGCGATCGAGTTGTTCAACTGTTTTCTGGCCTGGATTTTCTCGAAGAAGTCGCCGGCTTGCTCCACAAGAAACTGAACAACATGGAATATGTTCGTGTCTCGCTGTTGCCCTCGCGAGAAGAAAAGCGTGTGTGGAAATGAACGAAATCATTCGGGCGAAGCTTCATCGCAGCTGACATCCGGGTTGTCGGCATATTTCTTAAAACGTTAGGAAAAATTCGGGCACAAGATGCGTTCAAAAAGATTGTATTGCGACAAGCAATGCCAGCATGAAGACAAAAGCGTCACGGAACAAATCAACTTCCGTTTTCGCGCCTGTCTCAACGTTATGTTGTGCCCAAACGCGTCAGGGATGCCCAGGTACAGCATATGAGTCAGTGCACGATTTATTGATAGCAATGCGTCCGTTCCCATGACATCAAGGAGCCATTAAAACAATGCCACTCACTTCGTTGGACGTAGGTTTGTTTTGGCAATACGTCACGTAGAGATTGAACTGCGGCGCCCACGTGACAAAGCAGTGTCCTAAGTCTTCCGGGAGTTGTTCGTACTTTTCGAGTTCTTTCAGAAAGGTGCCACTGCAAGAAAAGCAAGGTAGATAGTCGCGTTGCTAACGAGGAAAGCAAACAGGTTGTCGCAAGCGACGCAACACAACACACCTGGTTTAACCTGTGTACGCAGCAATATGACCCTTCTGCATATCAACTGCGACTTCTGAACAAACCCTCACAGTTTTCGCACCACGGACAGCCACAAAACTACGATTAGAAGAACACCAGACTTTACTAAGATCGGTGCGCACTGACAGGAAGAACACTCGTTAATCAGCGGAGGTGCAAACTGTTAACCTGTGAAAATGGTACAGCTCTTCCATGTTGCCGAAAATAACGGCTTGCTGCCCGCGCAAGGCTGGGGGCAGTTCCGGATTGGAATCGGTCATTTCGGACATGTAGTGGCAGATGCAGTCCTTGAGGTCATTGACATATCTGAAAAAAGTCAAAGCGTTGAGAAGGATTAAGAACGACACACGTTGCAACGCATTATGTCCTTTCTGACCTACATATTGAATGTGGCATCTGTCACAAAGTGAGCAAATCAACCGTGATAAGCATAAAAGACAACAAAGTAGTAGACAGGTCAACGTTTCGCACGATTTGCCACGAGGGTGTTAGTGACTGTCTGTATTTCACCGGGTGAAAAATACTCTTGGACAACTGGTGGCCCAAACAGAACGAGAATAAGTTGTCCTGCACGTGCAGCTTGTACAGAAAATTCAAATTTTTCATTCCATATTTGCACATCTCAGAGGCTGAATGTGAGCCTCTCGGAGTGACCTAATAACTGATCTAGACAAACTGCTGTTTCCGTTTATCAAACTTAAGCTTGACGTTTACAAACGCAAGTAAAGAAAACAAAACAGAACTTTTCTCCGTTCAACGCACACACAATCGGCTCCTGACCTTCAAACACGCCCACTTTCCCAGCATGCAAAACAGGACGAAGAAGAGGCTCAAAACTAAGTTGTTAACGAAACTCTTTGTTAGGCGCAGAACGCTTTGCGACATGTGTCCGATTCTGCGTTTCTGTTTGACGCGATTATGGAAGAACCGTAAACAAACCAGACATTAAGCCTGCGTTTCACCTTAACCTTTCCTCAAAGGATGGGAATAGAGTGTGAGTGAGCAAAAACAAAAGCACACTTACGCCCTTTCAGTCTGCAACAATTCGGACATGATGAAATTCTGGCGGCGGGAATTCTTGCGTTCTTCGGGCTCCTGTTTCGTCAGGGCGGCCGTCTTGACGAGGTAGGTTGGGTGACCTCTGGGTACAGTCTCAGAGGGAGATGTGGGACTCGGTGACCTCCCTATTACGAAAAAAACTGGCAGGCTGAAGCAAAAATAAGTTGTTTGTGTTCAAAATAGCACCTGGAGTGATCATCACGTGATGAACAATTGACAGCCGAACACGTGCATGACACTAGGAAGTCTGTGGGTGAAACCGTTGGCAGGGAAAAAAGCAAGAAAGTTTGCAGTGCAATTTCAAAATTGAGCCATCTGCATTGCTACCTCAGCAAAGAAAACAACGAGATGTTTTGAGAGTAAAGCAAGTGTGCAGCAGTAAAAGATGTAGCCGTACAAACAACCACGCTACACCTTTAAACGGGGAGCGAGGAATGACAAACAACAGCAGCAATCTCCTCGTTCGTCATTGCCTTCTACCTGGCTTGCCCGAAACGGTCAGCTGTTGATCGGAAGCGCCACCCGGTGCAACGCCGATCAGCTTGCGTTGTATCTGCATGTGGTGCACGAAGTCGTTGAACCTGGCAAAGAACAACGAGCATCATGTGCCAGAATTAACTGCTGTTTGCCCACCATGGGCAAACATAAAGTAGGACGACGTGAGGTTCGATCGCTGACGCGGTAATACCGAAACGTGGTGTGTTGTTATTTGCGCACGCACGGAAATATTCCGTCCACATTGCTGCGTCAGAACATTCGCGTTCTTGGTAAAAAGATCTGTGCTGAAAAAATGGCATGGAAACCAACCAGACCGCAAACGAAAGGGTCACTACCGGAGATGTTACGCAAAGATGTTTTGTCAAGCAACCGGCTTGTCAATCGCTCGCGTAAGAAACCAACTACGTGGTTGAGGTTGGCACTTAGCAGTGATACGCAATCAGACGTGCAAGAGGAAGCTCTTACCTTCCAGCGACCAGACTTTGGTAGCGTTGCACGTAGATTTGGAAAGACCGGTCTCGGTCAATTAATGTTTGTGAGAGCGACTGGAAGTTGGTGAACTGTTCCTGAAAAGGTGAAAAAACAGTTTTTCGGAGTTCATGAATTGAAAATTTATGGTGGAGAAATAAAGGCCGAACTGGTCCCTGCCTGCTAGGCAGCACAAAAAGATTGCTTTGCATTTTTTACTGAAAAACTTTTTGTCACGTATCTCGCTTAGAAGATGAGCCACATTGGGGAAGTCCCAGATGCGATGTGCCGAATTGATGATTTTGTAACGGCAGAAAATGGGAATTTAAAGCATTGTACGCCGGCACTTCAACATCCACACGAAAGCTGACAAAAATTAGTTTCGCACAGGTCGAACATAGGTAGCTCTGCATTTTTTCTTTCTTGCGCAACAAACAAAACAGTTTTTAAATTTCACATCCATGAAACGAAATGAAGAAATTAACGAGTCTCTGAAGGTCCTGAAAATTTCTGCAATAGCCAGACAGACATATGCGAGCCAATTTCTTACCTTCCCAGTCTTCAAGACACCTGCATACTCCTTTGCTTTGGCGATCAGCTGGTCTTCCCTCAACTTCACGCCTTGCGCTGGTGGCACCAGATGCTTTTCGGCTAAAAACAATGGATCCCGCTTGTTTTGAAAACGACGATCAACCAAAGAGGGTTACACGATTTGCAGAGAACCATACGTTTGCTCGTCAGCACCAGTCCGGTGCTATAAAAACAGACTTATCATGGTCCCGTTGACCACAGCGCGCACAACGTCTGAGAGGGCTTAAATAAAGTTTAATCATGTGTGGAAATATAATCACGAACAAAAAACTATTTTTCCAAAAACACGTTATCCATTGTATGAAATTATGTCACTTGGGCCACTCACACTACAGAAACGCTACAGTTAAGACTTTAGTCAGAATCAGGTTTGCAAGAAAAACTGTGCCCACTGTTCTGTGAATAACACCGATGCAAATCGTGACCAACCTGCGCTCTGCAACCATTTCAGTATTGTTTCCACGGCAACCTGGTATTGTTGCCACAACTCCATGGCAGATTTTCTAGCGTTCCACAATCTCAGCACTTGGTTTTCTCGCTGCAGCAAGTTGTCCAGGATGACTGCCGTGAAGAAGTGAAAATTTAAAAACGTCACCATTGGTTTCTGGACAACACCCATCATTTTCTTCGACGCGATGAAAAGTACCGGTTTGCAGAATCGAAGGCTTTGTTCAAACATCAACAGTTTTAGCTCAAACAAACTATCTTTACCAAGAAAGTTGGTCAAAAAAAACTTGCTCAAGGCGATGTCGCGGTTATTCGTGTCGCCGGCTTTCCCCAACAACGCTACACAGCATCAAGAGCCCGGGCCCTTTCCACCATCCTGTTCTCGGTTATGCATGCAATAAAATGGTCGGGTGAATGCAAAGGTCATGCTCACCTCGAACGCAATTCTCTGGCTCCTTGTGGTCACTCGGCTTCCTCGCATCGATGAAGAACCTATCGTTAGGATGATGGATCTGCGTCTTCCTCACGTGGCGACGGAACTCGTTGGCGAGCTTCCGCACGAGGGTGCACGCGTGCAGGAACTGGTCTTTCTGTCCGTCGTGTTTTTCTTGACAAACAGAGAGACATCTGATTGGCGTCGAGAATGCAGCACACCGGCCCCGAGCCCCCGTCTCCAAGGCGCACGAAAAGCGAAGCAATTCTATACGCGGGACCTCGTTTTCGAATAATTATATGATTTGCTTATTCGACCCGACGTTCACAAGGGGCAGAAAAGCAAAACAAAATCGATCCTTAATGGAACTCGTACTCTTCATGGAGTTAATGTCGAGGTCAATTTTTGACATGGACAAGTTCGTGCAGTCTATACTAAGCAGATCAAAACGATTTTCTTTATTTTGATTTTCTTTATTTCGGATTTGACTTACAGAAAATACGTTTTACACATCGACGGTTCAACGACAACTAAAAAAAACACTACATCGTGTGAAGATCACCTTGCAGCCATATTTAGCTGAACTTGCAACGAATCGGGTCACAAAGCTGAAGTCGGTCACATTATCATCAAAGAACAGCTTCGAACACAAATGGGTCACAAACCAAATACATACCAAGTAGAGCAGTTGTATTGCAAGTCTCGTTCCATTCCTGTGCTCTTTTATAATCCGCTTGCAAGCTGTCCAGAACATCACAAACCTGAAAAAAGACAGTCGTTGCACCTTTAAAGCATATGGCAAATTACACAATAAACTTTTCTTGTTCGTGTGGCGAGCGCAAAAGTTCTTCTCAATCAGCTATGTCCAACCGAAACGACCACCTGCATCAAAAATTTCAAATTTATGTTTATCAAAACAAGGACAGGTTGCCAGTATGCACGCTACTTATACTACAGCGAAAACCTAAACTGGGCCACACAAAACCTTCGACTGGTTCACGGGTTGGACATAGCTGTTCTAAATCAGGACTGCTCAAACTTTTTCGTTCTACGATCCCATTTCAAGAAGTTTTTTTTATGCGACCCTTAATGGATAGCCTAGAGCCCTAGATGTTAATGATACATGTAAACGTCCTATTGCAAATCTCAAGACTCAAGAGGCATTAATGTCTATGGCGAAATCATAAAAATGCATACAATCCACGAATGCAGCTATACAGTAATAAAACTACCATGGAATGTAAACAGTAGGCCGAGGGCGAAAAAATTGACAAAAACAAGTCAGTCTATAGAAGTTATCAAGCACAACTAAGGGGAAGAATGTTCTTGATGATTTTTACACAGATCATCCATTCATGGCCTTCTGAAATTTCATTTGTGTATCACAGGCGGAACCAGGGTGAGGCCAAGGGGGCTATAACCTCCTAAATTTCTAGCATATCTTATTGTTTTGTGCTTTGAGAGGCGGTGTCCCAAACCAAATGCTGTTGCTCGCTTAAAGTCAAAACATTTGGCCCCTCCTAAAATTTTGGGCTGGCTACGCTACTGCCGAGTATGTTTTATGGACCCAGCTTTGAAAAGCCAACTTTTCATTTTCTTGTGAAGTTCGCAAAAACTTGCGTGATTTGTCAAGCCAATTTGTTTCGCGTTTTTGTGAAGTTCGCAAAAGTTTTTGTGAAGTTCGCAAAAACTTACGTGATTTGTCAAGCCAATTTGTTTCGCGACCCCAAAAGGGGTCGCGACCCATATTTTGAAAAGCCCTGTTCTAAATAATCAGTTTTCGCTTCATCAACTGAAGCTTGGCCTGTTTTTCTATTGCGGTCATAAACATCGGGTGGGAAGCATCTTCATCGCAAACCCTCAAAGATCACCAACCTTTGTCTAACCGGACTTTGTCGTGGTCCTTAAAGGGAGTAATTTATTGTCTACACGCGATGCGGTTTACGACTACAAGAGAAGCCACTGATAATTACGTAAAAGCAGGCAACGCGGAACTGCGTACTTCGTACCATGGACGCTCCGCTACTCTAGCTGTTTACATAGAAGAACTCTGCCAGTAAGAGAAGGAACAAAAAACTGATAATGTAAGCTTAATATTATTTCGCCACTCTTGGTCGTTACCAAGTTTTACACCGTGCTTGCTGTAAAATTATGTATCCAGAATGTAAATTGCTACTTTTGCTTATTAACAGCTGTAGCGCCTTGCGCTGACTATCCTTCGGCGTTTAATACCAACAACCGCGCATTGCAGAGCGAAAAACAGTGTGATAGTGATGACTGGAAAGCAGAGATGAGCGGACAGTCATATTTCGCGATCCAGAAGCAGTCCAGAATTTTTAAAACTCAGTCCAAGTCCAACAGAATTTTTTTTCATATTCAAACAAAATTTTGAATTTTTAAATGCAAAGTCCAAGTCCAAATAAAGTCCCAAAAATGAACAACATGAAGCTTTTTCACAACAAAAACGCCACTATTCTTTTCCATTAACTCAGTCCAAATCTGGTCCTGATCCTAAATTTTTGAAATGATTTACAGTCCGGACCCAATCCAAATAAAAAAATCGTTATTGTCTGGACCCAGTCCAATGCTCAACGCTGCTGGAAAGGTGTCGCATAAATCATGAGACTGGCAAGGAGTACAAAACTCGTTGTTCGGTAGCCATAATCTCAAACGAGACTGAAAAGGTTCAGCAGAAAACTGTCGTGCAATGTGAAGATTAACAACAAAGCCGTTTCGGTGACGACGAAACATGGCGCGACCCATTCACGTACAACAGACAAAATAACGGCGTTCACGCAAGCTATAAATCTGCCTGCAACCATCCTACCTGCTCAACGGTCTGGTAAAACTTTATGGCGGCGGCTGTTAGTTTGGTCCGGTCGTCATGGTGACGAGCGAGCGCTTGCCACGCGTGCCTGACAGTTTCGGCGACTTCGCGCGCCGGTTCCATGAAGTCGCTCTCGTGCAGCTGCCTGGCGTCCGCCTGCACCTGCATCACGCTCGACCTCGTCTTCTCGGTGGCCGTGATCAGAACCTCGTGGGCCTCGTTGGACTTCTGGGCGTTCGGCAAGTTGTTCAGGATCATGGGCTTGCTGCGCAACGTCTCCTCACCGTGTCTGATCGAAGCAAGGACCTGTAAATAAACAAATCGTGGGGACATTTATTTCGCCCGTGCGAGCAAACAATTATGACACAGGGACTTCCCGTTCACACGCTCTCACCAAACAATAACTACGGTTCTAAGTTTCATAGAAGCAGAAGTATATTTAAAACTGGGTGTTTGCATCTTATACCATTACATATTACTATGACTTCCTTCGACAACGAATTTAAAGTGCAGCGGTTATATGCGATAAATTATAATCAGATGCTACATCTAACAGCGAGACTGAAAATCCATGCCTGCTAACTCCACTATCTCGTACGTGCCCACATTTTCGAATTGCAAACGAATAGTGGCAAACTATTAAGACTAGTTTCAACCAACACATAGAGCGACATTAACGTGCAAGGATAACTTGTAACGCAGTGAAAGAACGACGACTGTGGTGGGTGTTTGAAGGTGCAAAGCATACGAACCACGCTGGCAACCAAAGCTATTTTCAGGCTGACCGCATGAAACTTTGTCACAACAAAAAATTAAAGCAATCGTTTGCTATGGATTATTAAAAAAAGCTTTGCCAGATTCTACCCTGGATTTTGAGGAGACAGAGATGCTAATCCAGCACACAGCAAAAGTAGCAGATAAAAGATACGAAAACAATTGCTTTTAACGACATGGTGTGTGCAACAAGGTAAGAAAACGTCACACAGACAATGCGACTGCCATAGAAGCCACAACATCACATCGTCGCCAACTCACCGACGCACACTGTCCTTCCAGTTTCCGCAGAAACAGATACTTCCGCAGCCTGACCTGGTGCTCGCAGGACTTGGTCGCCAGCTCGCGCATCCTCCGCTGCACCTGCACTTGCAGTTCTTTCACGCGCACGGAGACGGAATCGCTGTTGCCGCTGCACACCATGTCGAGATCTGACGGGAGCGACAGAACAAAATTATTACGAACGAGGATTGCGAGGCTTACGCGGACTCGTCAAGACGCTGCTGGGATTCGTATTGTTTCGGCATTTGTCGCAGCAATAGTGAGCGAACAACAGCAGCGCGAAGATGGCGCTGCTCAGGCTGAGAGAGATTGTGCCCACGCAAGAAGCGGCGAGTCTCAAAAACGAAGCGCTTTTTTCAAACTGTAAACGATCGGCAACAAAACGCTAAACTTCGAGGGCGGATTGCAAGGCGGTCACGTCTTGATCAACAAACCTGTGATTAAACGAAATTAAACCCGAGTCGATTAAAAACAGGCGCAGCACCGCACTAAAAATTAAAAAGCAAGCCATGTGATAGACGCTTCAGCGTCGCTGCTATCGTCTGAGACAGCTTCACGCTGATAGTGCACAACGCTGTCATTGACCCATTCGCAACCTATATAGGAGCAACAACGACATTTCCTGGTCCGACCTGGGTGTACGTGAGAAAAAGACTACAGAAACGCACCACACAAAATGTCTGCTGGTTTAAGGAAAGCCGCTGGGCGTTGCTTCTAACGTTATCACGAAAACGTATGTTTCAATCAATACACGCCAGACATTTGTGCGGCGCGCGCGCATTACATTTCGTTCGGTTCGAAAAGTGACGCTTAAAGAGTGTGAAAACAGGTGAGTCACACGTTCATGGTATAATTACACGCTTCACTATCCCACCGTAGGAAAAACGTAAACACGATCGTTCAACAAACAGCGAAAAATGTTCTGTAACAGCGGTTGTACAATTCACTCTTGTCGAATCGCATTCAATGCACAAGTTTCCTAATTTCCCAAGTATTTTTTGAAGTGCTGCGCCTAAAAAGATTGCTTCATTTCGCCCTCACACAGAAAGAAGTACTATGTGTGTTTGATAACTGGCTAATAGTTTGGAGAGCAGCATAAAAACACTGGCAAGCTTGCCTGCTTGTTCGAGTTGCAGCAGTATGTCTTGCGCTTTGCCCGACACGTCCTTCGTCTGCTCTTGCATGCCCTGGGTGCGTTGTCTGACGTGCGATAAGCGCTGGTCGATCACGGACACATCGTACATGGCGAGCTCTCCCACCGTGCGCGACATGTCATCGGACCAGTTCTCCAGCTCCACCAAAAGCTGCAGCCGGCAGGAGAGGTTGAAAGCGCGTTTGTTGACGACAGAACCCGTCTCAGCCGGGCGAGAAAGATTTTGACCATGACGCGCAATTTAAAATTGTAACCAATTTACCAGATCGGCGAGCTTTTCTCCTTGGGCGGAGTCTTGAAATTTCACGCGCATCACATACTTGCAGGCAGCGAGTTATTACCGCGTCGGTTAACGTAATAGGTTCGTAACGCAAAGCACAACAAAAGGTCTTCGCTATGCGTCTCACTACGAGAGTACTACTACACCCTGTCGGCCGAAAAAAAAGATGAAGGCACGACGGAGAAGCCTGAAATAAAAATGCTCAATTCTTGCCTAGCGTGTCTCGTTGAATACAAATTATGATGAGCCAAAACAAATCTTCAAGACGCGACGAAAGATCTGGGAACGACCGGTTATTTCTGCAACAACGCGGTCTGATTTGAGACCCGATCACTCGGTGAAACCATGAAACTGGCAACAACGCACACATTAACATAAAGTAGCCGAAGCTTTCACGAAAGCATTTTACCATATCTCAAATGAACGCATGCACATGGATCACCATTTCAGAAGATGCGAACGCTTGACAGGGAAACGCATGGTTCAACACTTCGTTTTAGCAAATGCTGCTTCTAGCAGTACGCTCGTTCAGGACGTGCTGTTGAGAAGTGCTCCAGGTCGAAAAAATTAGTGTGTAGGGCCAGGCTGTGCCACGTGGTTTTTCACAAGTGTCTGCGCGATTCGGTTGCAACACCGGCCCAAACTGACCGACGGCTAGTCCGTTCCAATCAGGCGTCTGGTCGTACTGTACGCACCGGTTGCCAAGCGACCAGCAAAACCAAGGTTTTGATTGAAAAAAAAAGAAACACCGACTACAGGGTTTTAACCCAGCGCCTGATCAACCGGATTTTTTAGCAAGTGCAAAATAAAGAACATGCTGCAAACAACACGAGAATCAAAGCAGGAACTGCCAGCGACTTGAAGGGAAAATTAAAAATAAAAAAGCTGCGCGCCGGCGCTCCAAACAAAAACCAGCTAAAAATAATATAAGCGCAAGCAACTAACCTGCAAAAACGTTAAGGACCTGTGCAGGGAAGTAACAGTACATAAAAATCAACAGAAATTTCAAACACCAACACAGCTTAGACGCTAGTGCCCTTCTAGTCCTGTATGACCAATGGTCACAATCGAAAGATGAAGTGGAAGCGGAGGAAAAAACGCTGAAGCTGGGCATTCACAAAGTTTGCTTTTGATTTAACAACAGGTGGGTGGAGACACACAAACACAGTTTGCTTTCCTTCGTACACTTTTAATGTTTTTTTTTGTCCCCCCAACAAGGCGCAGCAAAGCGTGCGACACCTACAATCGCTTATTGTGTTGTTGTCGCTTTCAACACTGGTATGCCGTAAATTTCGTAACAAAAGCGAAAGCAGACTTTCAAACGTGGGAGTGAGTGACGAAACTACTCCGCGCGTCGGCGCACCAAACAGCTGGCACAAAACACAACATGGCTTCGAACTGTTTCAGAGATTTCGGCAGAAAGCTTTAGCTTTTGTCAAGCTCTGCGGGTAAACAACAACTGGATTGGGAGAAAACGCGTGTAGCGTAACCAACCAAATCCTGCTGTCAAGAAGCATGTTCAACTTACGGGCAACCACTGATCAGCTGATTAGCACAAACAGCCGATTTCGACAGACTGCGTAACATCCCCCCACGCGGTCGCCGATACGCAGGAAAGCATTTTCCTCTTTTACCTCAGTCGATTCGCGTTCGTAGGCGCGAAACTGCAGCGCGAGCTCGAGCCGCGTTTCGTGTTCCGTGCACGCGTCCTCGAAGCTGCCTTGCTCCATCTGCAACTGTCGCAGCAGAGTTTCCACGTGCTGGACCGAGGCGTTCATGTCTCGCTTCGTGTCGTCGATACCAGAGCATCTGGACAAAAACCCGCTTGACTGATCAGAACACGACTACTGGCGTGATTTTTTAAATAAGAGGGTGTCAAACTTTTTTATCAATATGCACTCTACGAACTTCACTGAAAGTTTTTTCACGTGGTCTCAATATGCACTCTATTGCGTTCTGTGTGTCAAGAGGAGTGTGGTCGAATACAGTCGAAAAAGGCTATACACCACGCATTTGTACGATTGTAAGTTTATTTGTAATATTTATTATTAATACTTATTTATAACATTTTATCATTGTAATCAGGGTTTTTTAAGGAAAATGTTAGGTACCCGGTATGGACCGGCAGGGACCCGATTTCTCTAATTCTAGGGACCCCATTTTCCATTCTAGGGACCCGAATGGGGTACCTCAAACACCTTTAAAAAAGCTGTTGTAATAGTTATTTATTTGAAATATTAACATTTACACATTTGTAACGCATTGTAAGTTTGAATTCTTCAATGTAATTTTTATAAATAAAAATCTTGTTCTACTAACCACCAGGTTTTTTTTAAGGCTTGAGACATTTCAGGAGATCTCAATTTTATTTAAATACTGGGATGGTTGTAAGGCAAAGTTTAAGTGTATTTTGATGGTTGTCGTAAAGCGAAGTTCCACTATATTTTGAGAGACGTTGGGAAACTTTGCGAGATCGCAAACTGTCTCTCAAAACACCATAAAACACTGCTACTAACCACGAAGCCTGTTCAACTTCACACGCCTGGAGTTTGTATAGTTACTCGTAAATATACGTTTCAAACGACAACCAAATCTTTGAACAGCCTGTTTTTCGCAGAAGCGTTTTACGTGATTTTCACAACCGTCTTTTCAATTTGAGAAACTGCTAACTCTTCATGCAGGATCATTTCAGTTGATAAGAACTGTTTAGGAAAGGAATTGCAAAAACTTAGCTCTGATGAAACAAGTAGTTTTCGAAACGCTAAATACGGTTCATTTAAACCATTGATATTTTCGTTGTTGCTTTCCAATGAGATTTACGAAGACCTCCAATTTTTGTCCTGTGTACAATTCTTTGTAATATCTTTTCTAATATGTGGGACTTGTTATCGAAATCGCGATCCGAAGCAGACCAGGTGGTAAAATCGATAAAAAAGGCTTTTCCACCGGAAATGGCTCTTGACCCGTGGGCGCTTGGTGGCGCGTCGTCAGTCGTAAAAACAATCGAACTGCAATGCAGCTGTGTTCACCGGAGAAAGCAGTGGAGTCACTGTATATAATAATGGATATTGCAACGTTCTGATTCTCCCCGATATCTCCGAGGTAATATTCCACATATAAATGCTCTTTCATAAGCTCAATAACAAGGACCTTTAAAACTTCAGGCCTTGACACGAATACCAGCTGCTAGTTCCAGCCGACTGGCGTCCAACAACAGGCTCGCGTACCTTCTCAAAGTCAATTCTCCAGACTTAGACTCGACGCGCACGAGTGAAAGAGCAATTATTTTCGTGAAATAAATTCCTGGGTTCAGCAGCAAATAGTTGTCGCAATGGTTCGTCACAGCTCTAATCAAATCTTGCTAGGCACGCGAAAAGCAGGCATTTGACCGTCGGCAGCGCGGCATGGAGGGTGGCTATCGGCATCTCGAACGAAATTAGTTCGGCCACTTCGATCAGTCGTGCAACTGATATGAAACAGTTAACTGGCATTTAAGTGATTACTTCGACGGAAGTCTTCGCAAAAACTGAACAAAAAAGACATTTCCGTCTGAATAGAAGGCACTCGGTTTGAGATATGTCTTATTCCTTTGCGTAATGAACCGCTTAACCAAGCCAAGCTGGAAGCCAATAAAAAAACAGCCAAGTTTTCGCGGCCGAGCCCTAAAACTACTGCCTTTTCGCTCCGTAGAATCCTGATCCGTCGAAACCAAACTAAGAGTTACGTCTAATTGTTACGCACGAAAGTCGGTCCAGGAACACATGAGCGAATGCGAACAAAAAACCGCTTCTTCAACTGTGTTTACGATGAAGCACTTTAACATCTAAAAATGTCGGTCGGCAAGGCGTGATTTCGATTTAGGCACATGCTGTTTACGCAGTTGTCACGTATCCAAGCAAATGCTTGTGCCACAGCGCCCTAATCGTTGCTGCGCCACTCCCACGTAACCTTCCCAAGTACCACCGCATTAATAACCAGACACCTAAGAAGTTGGTCCAACGGCCGATTTTCGTTTTTCAGCGCTTATGCGACGAGGCGTTCGCGATTGCCGACAATTTTCATCCTTGCCCGCACAAAACGCCACAGTACAAGATATGATCTTCGTCCACAACACGAGCGGCAAGATAGACAGTGGGAAAAGACTGATAGGAAAGTGTTTTGAACTCCGCTGCACTTGTCATGCGGCCAACCTGACTCGGATAATGCAAAGCGATTGGCGGCAGAGGAATCACGAACCAACTACACGCGCTTGTGAACGAAAACCAGGCTTTCTGTTGTTGCGTGGAGGCTTGCAGCGAAATGCAGTATACTACTTACGTCCCACGTCATGGTAATTACAAGAAGCAACATGCTTTTTGCGCTCGAGAAGACGCTACGTTTAACCCACGCGTTAGAGCAAACGGCCAGCTTACTTCAACTGAAGCAACAGGTTTCGGGCCTCTTGTTGACAGGCAATAAACGACTCGATGAGACGATAGCGCTGCACTCGAAAGCGATTCATCCGCTCCTCCGCCGACTCGAGATTGTCGGCGACGTCATCGACTTGCATCTCGTTCTTCGCGACGTCAAACAAGCTCCAAAGCTGCCGACGACACGTTCTTGCCTCAAACAACCGCAAGCAAAGTACACATGATGCACGGAGCCGCGACTTCGGTGGCATCGCGTCATGGTGCCTCAGTGACTGGTCGGTCGTGCCAACACTAAGCATGAGCCACATCAAACGCACCGCAAGCCTGTCGGCCACATCTCATAAGTTTGCGATTTTTGCTGAACATTTTTCAAAGTTTGATTTTTCAAAGGCTTTTTGCTTGAAACGATTTTTAATTGAGTGCATGCCAGAAATTGACCTTTTTTCAGTCTTTGCGACAATCCGCGGAAAACAAAAATCTCATCGTAATTTTCTGAGGCGTTGTTTCGTGGAGTCATTGAAGGTAAGTAATCATTGATTAAATGAGAAATACGTTGCGCTGTAACATTTTCGCCGATTTAGGCGAATTCCTACAAACTGCATTCGCAAAAAAGCAGCTACGGCAACCCAAGCTTAAAAATCCAACGACCACAACCAATCAGATGGCGACCGGTAAGAACAGCGCCAAGTAATTTTCGATAAGCAAACGGTTGTGCGTTATCTTCTCTTCAGAGAGCTCCTACTGCGTGAAATTTCAACGTCACTCCAACCGTTACAGCGCGGGAATTGGGCCAAGATTGGGCACGAACCCCCTGTTTTATCAACACACAACCTGCGCAGTGCAAGAACTGGCTGGCTGGTTGTCGGGCAAAGGTCAAACCGAAAACGTCACGTCCACAGCGCGTCACAAAGGAACGGTGCATGCCGAAAGCAGAGCTTGTGTGCGAATACAACAGCCGGCCAACCTCTTTAGTGTTCGTGTAGAAACAGACGGCATGATCGAGAAGGTTTCTGCGTCGCTCAACGCGGCGAACGAAGTCGCGAATCTGCTCCTCCAAACTTCGCGCCACCTGCAAAAAAATAAACGTTACTATAGTAACGGGAAGACAATTGCGAGTTTACCTGAAAAACAAACCGGAATTTTTACTTCCGTGTTAGCGGAGCCGCAGTGCCACTCTAAAAAGCTCTTTGGGAGTTCAGCGTCAAGACGCCATAGTTTATGCCCAAACTTAGGCAGACCTAAGACACAGAACACTTGTTTGAACTAGATGCCTGAGCGGCTGTAAACAAAACACGCCTCTAATCTTAAGATGTTCAATCAACGCCTCGCTGCTTTTCAAACGATTGCAAATGTTTTACATGGACCACAAGACAGCAACCTACTTGAAAGCATAGCATTACTTTGTTTCTTCAGCGAGGGCGATCTGCTGAGCCTCTTCAGCTCAATCGCTATCGTAATGAGGTTTGCAAAACTTGAGGTATACTTCTTTGTATGCTACCAAGGGCTTTTCTGTTCAAACGAATTCTTAAAATAGTCGCTCCCGTCTTTCGCGACTTATTAAACGAAGCTTTCGTTTAGATATTCATGGGATTCTCACTGTTTGAAGCAGGTCCGGTAGAAGCACGATTTTTTAAAGAAAGAACAAGATACAACGACGAATTCGTTTCAGAAATTTTATCGTTCGTTATTCGAATAACGCCGCCAAAGTGACAAGCGCCGAACTTGCTAACTGCCCGAATCTGAAGGTAACAGCAACAATCTCGTCGTGGGCACTCAGCACGCAGAAAGCCGGTTCCACCATCTACACGCAGGCAGTTGCTGGCAAATTTTATCTTCATCGCAAAGCCAAGACCACTAACCAACGGACAAGTGAGCTGTCAGGGTCAAATGTTTGTGCAAGATTATATCAGGAGCATCAAAAAGGCAATGCTTTGAATTGCAGTTTCTCGAATAACTGCTGCGAAATGGATACACGTTTTGTGTCATTCGTCTACTCTAGAGAGCCCCGTTACGGTGGGCTGCAGAAAACGCCGTCCATTACTCGCACCAGTGTGGCCTCTGGGCCTTGCTGTTGATTTGACATTTATCTGCTGGCTTGCTCCTGTAAATCCAACAACAACAGCAGGGCTGATGCGAGTAAGTCACCTGACAAATGGCAGGTGAATATAACCGCGCGGCTTAATCCCACAGCCATGATAACAAGTTTCCGCCAAGTCGGGTGCCGATCGTGCGGGCGTTGCACAAGAAAAAAATTTAGTCAATAGCTCGAACGAACACGAAAAAAATCAATGCGCGCTTGCAGTGTATTGATTTGATTCACCGCGGGGGTGGTGCGGCTGCTGTGCTGCACCACGGCGAGTCTTTCCTTGTTCGCGCAAACTGCGCAGCCAGCCCTTTTAACGCTGTCACGCAAGAAAAACACTTTTCGAACTTCGGCGCTCGTATTTTCGTTGGAGCAGCTTTGAGCCCCGAACAGTCGCTCCGTTACCTCTCTACGTCCTGCAGTAAAATTCCGATACCATTGTAATACACCGGTCACAGTGCTTATGCACTATGCAGCTCAAAAAAGTTCATTTTTGCTTGATTGTTTACGGCAAAAAAAGTTGCCACGACAGGTTTTCATTCGAAATGAGCCGGCGGCAGTTTCAGCAAAACATACGTTGTGAAATTGTTGCCACACGGGTAGCGAGCACCTGGCACATCCACTACGGAAGCCTTTGTAGTTCACCAAGAGCTGGTACGAGACGACAAATGGTTTCAATGTAATTCGATTTTTTCGACGAAGACGAAGGGAGGTTTTTGCAAAAGGTAGTCTTCTTCGACTGCGCTCCACGTTTCAACGAAACGTGATTTTTTCAACAAATGCTCGTGAACAAATTTTTGTAACTTTTTCCAGCGGCACGTGGAAAGTTTGTTTCTTCTCAACAACAAACCAATTCTTGGAAACTTTCATTGTTTGGTTTAGTGTAGTAGTTGTTCCGTCACAAAAAGTTATATCGTTTCTGACAACAGTTTCTCCAGAACCTGAGAAGCATCTGAAAAGCAGCGCGAAAACCCATTTCTGCGAAATGTATTCGCAGCTTGAAGCAGCAAAACGTTGAAACTCAACCGGCGGGGGTGTTCCAGCACCGCGAGATGAAAGCAAATACAACGCTGCTACCTGGAAAATCTCGTGCGGATCGCAATCGCCGTTCTGCGCCAGCTGTTCCGCGGCTTCCAGAAGTTTCTCGGCGTTCGTGTAAGTGTTCTGAGCGACATCCTCGAAGTCCTCGTGACGCTTTCGAAGCTGGGTAGCGCGGGGAAGGGTCTTGCCAATCCCTGTGTACTTGGCCAGGAACGCCTCTCCGTGTTCCGTGATCCACTGCAGCACCTGTGAAGGGCGCGGCGAAAAGCTTCAGCTACTTTCACGGTATTTTTTTAAAGGATACCTGCATGGAATAGTTTAGTCGCGCAACGACACCAAGCAAATGCTGTCTCCGTCACCAATAAAATGCACGCTGACTGAACATTTAAAAAATTAAACGACGTTCAAATGTAAGCACGCATGCAAACAGGAAGGTAAGGTTCGTTGTGCCCGCAGCAACTTTCGACACCTACAGAAAGGCAACATTTCAACTGATGCTTTACTTCTAAAAATTGATGGCAAGTTTCTTGCAGTAACTGCAGCGCACAGTGGCTTTATATAGTAACTGCAGTGCACAGTGACACACACAGATGCTTGTGCACTCTGAACACGAGGATGTTCGCATAGACCTTAACTCCACGGCAGAATCGAAAGCTCCGACAAGAAACAGACCAGGGCCGTACGGGTTGTTTACATCACCCACTCTCAGCTGAAAGCCTATTTAGCAAACGACTGACGTGCTAATGGCAGCACGGTCGAAATTAGCGCCAAGTCAGATCCGGGACCGCTTTTCCGACGAGGTAATTGGACCAGGCTGTAACCAAAGAAGACTGAGCCCGGAGCGTGATCTGCACAGAAGCTTCGTCAACAAACGCCACCGATAACGCCTTCTTGCGTGACATCGCAAAACAACGGGCCGTGGCAAAACAATCCTTTCGTTGTACCGCGTCTAACACAACAGGATCGTCACAGTAAGGCCACACGCATAAAACACCACCACTTACCTCGATTAGTTCAACCAATTACGCGCTTAAGCGCACAACTAACAATCTAATCTAGCGCCACAGGAGGGCGCGAAGACTGAAGCAACAGGCCTTCGTTTGTGGCACCGCAAAGTCGACGTCGTCACCAGCAGCGGACTGCTCTGACAGGTACTTTCCCTAACGCTCCACACAAACCTGCTGGACGTCGTTTTCGTAGACCCGCAGGTGGTGTTTTTGTGCGAGCGACGCCTTCCTTTCACCCCAGATTTTCTCCAGTTCCCTGTGGTGATGGAAAACCTGCGAGCGTAAGACACTAGCAAGTGGTCGTTTGGGTGGTGCCGGACACTACACCGCAACAGTGCGACTCGTGAAGAACCGCATGATTGACTGCCAGGGCCGTATAAGACCACGTTTCTGTTTTAAACGTATTTTGCGGCGGCGAAACATGAAATTCATCGCTAGCGTACGACAGCAGGGTTGTCTTTTTTAGGCCAAATTTCAGAAACCTGGCCTCGTTATTGGTTGGCCTAAAAAATTTTATTTGGCATTTTTTGGCCTCATCTCAGGTTGGTTGGCCTTAAAAATTCGTTTGGCCGTTTGGCTTTTTTGCGCTGAAAAGCTTTCCTCTGAAAAAATATTAGCGTTCCATTTTTTTGGCAACGCATTTGCAAAATTTTTATAACAAATCCTGTATTAGACGACGCCCGCGTTCTGATGTTGGTAAGATTTGAAGGATGCGAGATTCGAAATTAATTTTTTGCGTAATGACTGGAATGTATGTGCACTGTGTAGTACGTTGTAAGCACCAAGCAGGCTCAGCGCTTGCAGACACATCTGCATCTCCGCAATAGAAATGCGACAATGACGTCAAATAGATTTAAGTGTCAAGTTATAAAATTTATGATTCTGTTCGTAAGTACAGGAGTGATTGGGAGATGACTTTCGTATGGGTGCAGAAAGCTGCTGTACCCATAGTGTGCAATCTCACAAATCATGAAAAGTCAGAGAAGCATCAGTAATCAGCTCCAATACAAGGCCAAGCAAGATTTACTTTAATCTCAATTTCGAAGAAAATTTCTAATAATATTCGTGTAATTTGAATGTTTCTTTGTTACAAAAGAATATTGCAATACTGAAAAAAGTTTGGCTTTTTTCTGGCTTTTAAACAATTGTTTTTGCCTCTTTTTAGCACTGCTTGGCTTTGTATTGAAATTTTCATCTGGCAGCCCTGCACGACAGCTCACAACGAGCAGCATGAAAGTTTTGCTTTTTTCAACATGGGAACCAGCCACTGCGGTAAAACACTTCGTGGCTGTTTCACTCATTCAATTTGAAAATGGAGATAAAAGAAATAGTCAGTCCAGATGATTAGTCTCCGGCACAGTTGAGGAGGCAAGATAAGAACGATGTTAACCTCAACGTAAGTTAAGATAAGAACGAGGCAAAAGGAACAGAACCGCATGGTCACTTTAAGCGGAAGAAAAAGACTTTGTTTAATACGAACCGGTGGGCATGCGGCAATTGCCGCTATCCAATATCAAACGCGCAATCTCCCCAGACGATTTCATGGCTGGCGCCGGAGATTCAACTTCTAATTCACAGACACATAACGTCGCAGTACGATTTGCAACCCCGGAATTAGCAGCAAACACGGATGGGAAAGTCTGCAGTTTCGACCAGCGATTCGTACCACAAAGCTAAAAGGGTAACGAGTGGCAGAAACAGTTTACAAGAAACTCCTGGAGGAGACTCCGAACCTTGTTGCCCGAAAAAATCAACAGGGATCGCTCAAACACTTACACGTTAACAAGGCAGCAACGTTACGCAGCAATCAAAGTGGAACGACCAATTCCAATCAAAGGGTCGAATCAAGTTTCTTAGCATTTGCCAATTACGACGCGGCCACTTTTCAAAATATAATTTATTCAAAAACGAAGGTTAACAAATTAATTCCCCCACAAAAGTCCGCCTCCACCGCCTTCCAGGTCAACGAGATTGAGCAGCAACTGCACTCACCTCGTGTATGCTGTCCAAGACTTGCTGCGCAGCTCCGCTGTAATCAACCAGTCTTGACATGGACTCGTCAGCGCTTGGTGCCGTCGGTTTCTGAAGGAACTCGAGTAGCTCTTTGCCATGGTCGCAAACCTGACACAGAGTGTTGCTGGTATTCGTCTCCAAGCCATACAAGATAATTGACATTGTAATTTAATTGAACAAATGAGCCGGTTGTACGGAAATACCCTGCATTGGTCAATATTCTGTTTGAAAAAAAAAGCTATGCGTTCGCAATATATCACTACTTACTACGATAAAAAGGCTAGCTCGACTTCACCTAAGAGTTAAAAACAGTCAAATTTCCTTATGGTTTAGCTGAGACGAAAACTCTTAAAGAGAGAGCGAACTCGCGCATAGTGACCAGCAGTTTACCCCTGAGATCGCACAGCAGAGGATTCAACCGCATACTTGTCAAGCGACGTAGTGCAACATCATTCCACAATGACCAGGGGTCAGCAAATAACCCAGGATGAATATCGAAGAAACAGAATTAGTTGATATACGTGGCCCAGCGATGGGCAGTTAGGGATAAGAGCCAACTGATCCGGGCACGGCTGGGATATCCATCAATCATACTTAGAGCAAAAATATTGAACGATCCGATCGTTGCAACAACTGCCATCTGTCAAAAGTTCGTCAGAAAGATGCTGTCCATCAGAACGGATAGCAATTGGTTTAAACGCATTAACGGACCATAGTCAAAAGCTTTACGCTTTAGGCATCAGCCATGAAATATTGATGACCGTCCTTCACGTGAGTAAACGTCGAGACGGTTTTGGAATGTGGGTTGAGAAAAGCATTATTCACAGATGGCGCGTGATGCAAAATATAAAAAAAGACACTAGCGACTCTTGCGAAAAGCAGGACCTAAATCGCCAGGTTTGTATTGACTTCAAATGATTCTTTGGCAAGCCGAAGTATGACAAGGGGCGACGACCCGAATCGAGCTGTATTTGGTTTCTGTTTGGGGTCTAAACGATCAAGCGATTCCTGTTTACACAAAATCGTTGTGACATCGACGCAGCCAGATGCCTCGCCGCGATAAACCAAGCCGCTTGCAAGCAAGGTGCGAGCTGAAGCAGCACGTGCTGAGGAAATACCCCGGGGGCGCGAAGTACGTGCGGCCATGTAACGTTTCGCACGTCTGACGGGTCAATAGCGCGCACTTACGAAAGGTGCGACACGGAACTTCGGCGCATCTGAAAATTTAAAAGGTTGCCGAGCCTATGATTTCTGGTAACGAGCGTTGCCGATGCTCGCTTTGCTTCGGTTAAAACACAAGAGGGAGGGCTCGGGACTCGATCTTGCGAAAGCACGAGCAATTTATCTGAGATCGTTAACACCAAAAAGCCAATTTTCCTAAAATTGCGCTGAAACGGCATGACCTTTCGCCCTGTGAATGCGTCACGCCGCTACTCGGCTTGGTAGATACCACACAATGAAATAATTGTGCGCGAAAGTCTTCGAACGGAACGAGACAGCTTCCTTCTCCTGCGAAGCACAATCGCTGACAAAAACAAAACAGTTTCTCACGTCTCGGTAAACTTCATTTATCCGATCGTGCAAGGCCTGGTGTTTGTGCAAGGTCTGCTCGAGAACTGATATCGATGCGGCAGTCGACGACGCCTCCGTCGGATAACGCTCGTCGTTCTCGCAATCCCGCCTCCACTCGAGCGTGTTCGCCACAAATCTCTCGACGCGTTGGTGAAACTTCACGGCCAAGCCCATCAGTCGGCTGCAAGCAAGATTTTCGCTGATCGACCGATCTAGCAACTGTTGCTGAACTACAGCAGTGCTCTTCAACCTTGTTTGTTACGGTACACCCTTAAAGATATTTTGACGAACTCATGCACCTTATTTACTTAAATACTTAAACTCATGCACCGTACTTACTGACACTTCCCCCGTTTCCACCACTTAATTGCGCCCATGTCTGTAAGTACCCGGGTTTAAATAAGCAAGTCCCCTAATACCAGTAACTCAGCTACATAATTCAAATGATAATCGCTCATTGTCCGTTGCTTATGAATCACAAATAATCATATCATTACAACAATCAGCTTGAAATGGTCTGATGCTTATGCACCACACTTTAGAATGTGCAAAGTCTCGGTTAAACCGTGAAAGTCAGTGGTTGGTTAATGGTTCATTTTTGCCAACAGAAAGTTTTGTAAAGATTTTCTGTTTAGTGTGACACGTTTGTGATGCACCTTTCTGAACCCTTTCTGAGTGGCGCACCCCACACATATTTGCACACCGGTTGAAGAGCGCTGAACCACAGCACAGCAAGTTTTACAACAGATCGAGAGAGTTCTTAACAACAATCTAGTTTTTCTCTCACATATGACCCTGACAACGTAAGCTAAAAACCATATCCACCAAGCGTCGGAACACCCAGCAGCAGAAACATTAAGAATGCTGCAGTGCCACGTTTGTGCACTAAGCATCTTTCTGGCTCGTAAGCTGCATCCATCTCAGCAAGTCACGCGTTTTCTTCCATTGTTGCCGCAGTTTACCGCGCTTGCTTTGGCTGTAAAGTATTAGTTAATGAAGGCTTGCTTGACACGTGACCACTAGCACTTTTGCGTAAATGTTTTGAGAAACACCCAGAGTAAGTTGTGCGGGGTAGTCATAGAAGAAGCCGTCACGCAGCGACTATACTTTTCATTAGTGTGTCCACTTGATGAAAAGGCAGCTGCAAACGGAGCTTCATCAACCGAATGTTCAACCGGTTTCAGGCAAGTGGAGTTTTTGCGGACTGCGAGCGGTGTTCAGCGTGGGCAGGCTAGCTGAATGAGTTATCGAGTAAACGCTTCTGTGCCGCTAGTCAGCGTATCACTGTAGATCCGGGGGGCTGCTGAGCCATGCGCATCTGAGCTATTGCATCAGTTGACTTACGTAAATAGATTTTTTTTACTTCGAATTTTCCATCAAAGAAAGTGCCAGACTGGAAAACTATTTACTATATTTATGGGGTACAAAGATGAAAATCAAAACGTTTTGTTTCAATTTGCTGAGTAGCATAAAATGTCATACAAACAGACGTTATTTTTTTAAATTTCACATTAAAATTGAATCTACTCACAAAATTAGCACAACCTATTTTCTAGATAAATTAAATAAAACTTCTTTAGACTTCTTTGGCTGGAAATTTTTCAATAGATAAAACTATTACTATCTGCATTGGGCGCTGTTTGATGTAATTAACAATCAGCAAACATGAAGTCTCCGTAACTGCGGATGAGCAGGAAAGCACCGATTAGAGCTTTTTTACAACGTTACAAGGCGAAGCAATATCTAATCATTCGCAGCGCCCTGTGCTTTTAATTGCCACACAGACACAATGACACAGATAAAGAGGGAATTGCCGATGACCACATGCTCTTCGAATTGAAGCGTGACCGGTCGTCCATCGCAGGGCAAACAGAAGTTTATTAAGCTGGCGTTAAGTCTTTGCTTTGAAGCGTCCGAAACGCGCGCGTAGACACGCCGTTACTCATCGTAACAACCGCTCATTGCCAGTTATAAATCAATTGCGTTCAACACGCCTAAATTAAACTCTGAATCAGCCTTCACGTGAATAAAGGGGAGGATGCCTAACGGGCAATACAGCGGTCAACAACGGGGTGAAAAACTTTTTCACGCAATATAAGCTGTGGTAACTCTTTCACAAACTGTTTCACCATACTGGATTACACGCACCCCTACCAACATTCTTTGGGTGCGAGGGTAAATCTGAAAGGGGTGAAATAAAGGGCTGGAAATCAATCTCAAGTTCCTTTGGCTATTACAGTACAGTGTAGTTAATCGAAAGTTAAAAACGCAAAAAAAAAACAAATTTCAACTTCAACTCAGCGTGACTGCCGCCCAAATATTTCGAATTGCAGAGTGCAAAACATCAAGGACCGCTACTTTAGGGCAAACCGTGCACGAAAGGTTTGTTTTAAGAGTCCGCAGGAGAGCACGATAGACTGTGTTGCTTTCAAAAACCCCCGTCAACACGTCCAGAACAAAACCCAATTCACCTCCTTTCGTCCAGCGCTCCGGCAAAAACCTTCCATTCGAGATCGAGCTTTGCAGAGATGGCGCGGATCTCATCGGCAGCGTAATGCCCTGTCTCAAGCAGTCGGTTGGCTACCAGCATGACGCGCCGCACGTTGACGTACCCGCTCTGTTCACATGAGCAGCGTAGCGATAAACGGCAAGCACGTCAGTACGGACACGCAAAACTACAACCTGAGACCAGGAATCTGCTGATCAAGAGGAGCTCAGACACGTCGCTGACATCAGCTGGAAGGTGAAGCAGCAAACCGGCCGAACGCAAAATGCGAATTACACATGCTGGGAGCAAGATAATTGAAAATTGCATGCGAGCGAGCGGGGCTGATCGTGCACTAAATGCTAGGCGTGCGAAAGTTGGCTCACTTCGTCAATAATAATCGATTTGAAATACACAAGTAAAACAAAAAATAACTCTCAAAAGCAAGCTTCAAGCAAGATTACATCTACTATCTTTAAATTAAATGTTACGACCAACATGAATAGTGCTGCCGGAAAGGACAAAAACAAATAATTAACGCCAACAGCGCAGTCGTCACAATCTATTCTAAGACGGAAAAAACATCGGTACAACACCGCACAATAAACCATCTACCACAGCATGTCAAGCCACGATCTTGCTAATACTTTACAGAGGACCAAAGGATCACATGCAGCGGCCACTCTTGAATTTAACAGATGCGTGAGAAAGAGCTTTCGTAAACAGAGCAGCCCGACATCCGAATGAAGCACAAACACCGCTCACTACTATCACGCCTTGCGACTGCTCACAATGGTCGGTAGAACAGCTGCCGTGCGGTTTTGGCCAGTTGTGGGACGACCAGGCATCGCAAGTACTCCAAATTGCAAAAACCAACAAATCTAGCGCTCGCGAAAGTCGCACGAACAATTGCAAGTCTAAAAAAAAACAAGCAAAAACGCGCGGGAGAACGCCTGCATAATTACCATCGAATTGGTGGCGAAATGGCGATGATTTTCCTGCAAGTCGGATGCCTGTTGACAGTTGGATCCTATATCGTTACAAGTGCTGATGAAAACGGCTCGATTTTGTTTTATCCAGTCAAACATCTGAAACAAGCACGTCACGATTACGTACGTAAAAGGAGATGGTATAAGGCAAAACACCCGTCAAAGCCAAACAGAGAAGAGCACGACATCGAAAATAAATCATCCAATAATTTTTCTGTTGCAAGTCAGTGCTAATGTGAAGCCAGCTTCAGTTTTTTAAAGAGCCAATGCAGCATTGAAGCATGTCTAAATTTCGCGACAGCCTGCTATGAACACTCGGTAAGAACCACTGCTCCGGCCTAGTTAGGCATGTCACTTAAGCATATTTACGGTTCAAAAGGTTTCGCATCCATTCATCACCTTTTCAAATGAAAGCGCACGAAAGAGTTTATACAGAAATAAACATCAGCGGATAAACCAAACGAGTAATGATTTCAACAATTCGTCGTCACAATCAGAACACGTCACTAAATCAATCGATGCGGCACCTTGTCGGCGTCCTGTTGGAACAAACGAAGTTGATAGCACTGCTCCAGTTTGATTTTCCGCATGTGCCACAGGTTTTGCAACTGGTGTCGTGTGTTGTGCAGCGTTTCGATCAAACTGGTGATGCGCGGAGCAGCGCTTTGGAAGTCCGCGTTGCCCGACAATGGAATGCCACCAGTGCTCCCTGCCAACGTAGAACAGGTTATAACTTTCAAGACAAGAAATCAGACACTTTCAAGTATTTAACCGTGTCTGAATTACAAGTAAGTCGTTTCTGGCATGGTTTCTAAGGAAACGCAGTTTTGCTCTCGGTCCGCTCCACAACACGAGCGACAGAACACGGTTATGAAAAAGCAGGCAACTTCTGCATGTATACAAAGTGCACGTGCGCCTAATCATGTTCGAACTTTTGCAACGACCTGAAATCTCTGTCGACCAATCACCAGCAACACAAAACACCTGGCTAGCTATCAAATTTTGATATTCCAATACATGTTAGTTTGAAATGACGTTGAACGTCGTATTGATCGATTCTACTAATGAATGCATATACACAAGACTACTAATTCACAAATACGGAAAACTGTTAGGATAAAGAATCTTTTCGATAAAGGTCATAGACAAAGTTTTATCATATTTTTTTTATAAATTAACCACTCACAGTTGCATTCACAACCATACACTGCTACCAGCATCAAGCATTTGTTGGTGAAGCGTTACACTGAAATGCTAGCGGACTTGCCTGAAAAGCCACTATCTGCATCGCAGTTACTTCCATTTATTCGTTTCAACAACTTCTGTCCTTGTAGGTCCAATTGTTCAATAGGCGAATTGGTGATCTTCTTCTTCAACTTTACATGGTCTTCAATCATAGTCTACATTGAGATACCATGCAAACCGTTAAGATACAGTTTAAGGTATTCACATACTGAGTTTGAATTGTAACACAGAGTATATCAAATACTTTTCTCTCCAGTCTATAGTACATTGTTGAGAAAACCTAACAGCAAATGAAAAGAAAACGTAATACATTTCTGTACATAGATCCAACATCAAAATCGTTACAGAGCCAAAAAAATTCAAAGCTTTGAAATTTTCTTTCAAGAATGAAGAATTTCAAATTCAAAAGTTCCAATGTTTTTGAAATGAAAAATTTCACTCAACAAAATTTTGTCCGATGTCCGTTTGTGCAACAGTAGTTCAAATTCAATCCACAAAATTGATTTTTAACATGTGGCATTACATCATTTCAAAACTAGTTTTATTGTTTGGTCTAATAAGACAAAATATATATCAATGCAAAAATTATAATTAAAAGTGAATAGCAGCTGAAACCAAAATTCAGACAATTAATCAAGTTATTCTAGCTAGAATTTTCAACCAATTTATTTGAGAGAGCAAACTCATGCTATATTTCATGTTCAACTGCATTCAACTTGCAGCAGCCCTACAACATTCTGTGATTAATAAAGAACATTTGTTATTTTCAGAAAAGCAGAACTCAGATTGTGGTACTGTTAAAATCATAAGTGACGCCAACCTTGCGGACAGCAAAAATGTCATCCCAGCATATTTTACCAGCTAACCTTTTTATGAAGATACTGAAGTTGAGAAATATTTTCATATGCCAAGAGCAAAGATAGATCACTTAAGAGCATTCTAACTCTGTAGGGCAGCCCAAAATGAGCAGTTGACTTTTATTTAAATATCCAATACCTACAACCAGCGAAGCAGTTTCATTTATCTTGCAAATAGTTTATTTTCTCTAAATGCATTTTCATTGATTTGGTAAATATCCATACATATAGTGGCAAGAGCCAACTGGCCACACAAACCAAAAGGTTGCCAGCCCCTCTCACCTCTTAATCTGCAAACAGTTACTTTCTCTCTAGCTAAGGATTCACTCAAGCACATACATTGTGTGTTACATGTTGTGAAGTTTGAGTATGTTTTGTTGCCAATCTCAAGCTTAGAGTAACACAGAGCCACTATTCAAGTTCAGTCAACCATCATTTTGTAATGAATCACAACAGCTGCACATATTTGATAGAACAGTTGCAGGCATTCATTGGAACAGTTTCATTTAATTTTCACTAGACCCACAATAATAGCCAATCAGTCCCGCAAAAGCAACTTTGTCATAAGTTAACCAAGTATCAGTACACATAGCCAGAACAAACAGTTCCGTTCTTCTGCTGTGGAAAATGGCATGTCTCAGTCCTAGCCAACTCGATAAACCAATTTTTCTGAATGTTTTCTTAGTGCAAATAACCAATTTTTTGTATGAGATTTTCAAGTAGCTAAGTCAGAGCACAATTTGAAATAGTGATGTTATGACAACCCACAACAATGAGCTTGCAAGCAGTCTACTGGTTCACACAAAATTTCTGTTTTTTAGCCGTGATTTAGGAGAAATTGTGCAGTTTCAATTGATGTAACATCAAGAACACTTCTGCCCTCTCACAGGAAAGAGCAGAAAATCCATTAAATTTTACAACCATACCTTAGCTCCTTCCTGGTCTGAGGCAAATTTGTCAGAAGCCAGCTGGCTTTCACAATCATGCAATTTGTCAAGTACATCCAAGGCATCCCAAATAAATTCTTCAAAGGATATTCTCAGCTCAATCCATTCCTCATGATCATAAGAAAGTGTACCACCAAGCTCTGGGGTCAGTTGTCTTGGGTCAATCGCACGACAAAGACCATCTAATGAAACTGTTTGGATCTATGAGAGATTTTGCACTTAATTTAGCTTAATCTTAGTTCAATTTCCTAACTATACAAACACACTATTACTTCCGCCACCTCACATTGGCAAGGTTGCTGTGTGCAACAAACCACACTAAACACCAAACAATATTGGATCAGTTTTTGTATCATCCCCAAACATGACAGCTGTAAATTCCATTTTTGATGTGCTGACTGCCCAAACGGCATCATCAATAAATTACATACATGGCAAGCCACTGCAACCAAACCCTGCTTACTCAGAAAATGCCACACCGGTTTTGCACCCAAAACAGTGCATCTTAAACACAAAAGTTTCGTTTGAACCATGCCGTAATTATCAACAGTTAACACTTCTGCTACTGGCCAACATATCTATGTCAATTGCATTTTTAACCTGTTACTGGCTGACGTAAATATACACCTGGACTAAAGATCATGCTTAAAGGGACTGCAAACAGTCTAAAAATGTTGTCCGAGACTGACTTCAAATAGGAATGAGATCCCAACTCACTGTGGTCTAGAGGCTCCTTGAAAGCATGATTTTTCAGAATGTGTCCACCAAGGCACAACCAAGTCCACTAGATCAGGACTGCAATTTTGTGCATTGGAAGTGCTTTGATACGCTGCCAAAAGCTAAAAAATGTTTTGCAACATTTGTGCAAGTATATTTAGACATGTTTATAAAATTTTATTGCTTGAATCCAGTGTTAGCTGCTTTTATAATCCCTAAAAATACTTCCAGTGAACTGAAACTTTTGCAAAAATATGGCTCTGGTAGGCCCAGGCTTGTTTCAGTGGCATGCAGCCTAAAATGTTTTGGAAATGATTTGATAAGTTGGTAATTGGAAACCATTCACTACTGACAACAGGGGTGACAATGGCCAATGTTCAAAATGTTTTTATGACCAAAGTGTGAGCTTGTTAAAATGATGAGCTTTTCATTACCATATTTTTCAGACAAGAAGGCACTTAACATCCTTCAATTTTCTCAAAACTTTGCAGTGCACCTTATGTAGTGATGAAGCCACATCTCTGCTAATGGATCATCTATGCTAGGGCCAAGGTACCAGTCTCTCGTGTTGTCTGAGCTTTCATGAAGGTTAAAATCAACACCGATAGCTAAATAACAGCAACAAGACTGACTCAGATAATGACAAGAGGGATCTGGGCATGCTTGATGTCAAAACCGCACAACTGTTGAATCCAGACACTGAAGATGAAGGATTTAATGGATTTGTGTAACATTAATGCACCTTATAATCTGGTGGGCCTTATTTATGAAAATAAACCATTCACTGATAGTGCACGTTAGTCTGCAAAATATGGTATATGTAAAAAGGATAGGACTTCTGTCATGCATAATTTCATTTTTTGCTGTGTTTGGCTAAAGATGCCTTCAGGTACAATCCACTTCAATATTTTTTATATAACAGTATATTATTGATTAATATACAGTATACACAGGGAAAATATTGAGAATATACTTTATGAACAAAATGATTGTAATCAGGAAAATTTCACAGTAACCACTAACTCAAAAAACAGCACAGATATTGCATGCAAAACACTAAATACTAGTACCTCAAATGAAAATTTGTTACTGCCAAAAGTTGTACGTTGCTTCTGCCAGAAATTATCAGGCTTGATAATATATGCAGCATTTATTTTTGGTTGAAAATGATCTTGTAGCACTTTCAACATAGGTTTTATAGTATTCCATGTAGAGCCACGCATATCCATCACCACTGTGAATCCCAACTGTATAACTTCTTCACTGCAAATATACTATCAGAATCACAAACTACATAATTTTAGGGACAAAGAGCAAAGTACAATAAGAATAAGTCTTCTTGGTTATAAAAACATATCATGCATCATGGTATGAACAGCAATATTTCTGAGACAGCTATAAGAATGACATTTTCAGTCACAAAATATTCCAACAGTGCTCACCACAATCGCAATTAACACCTTTGGTGCCAGGTGGATTTTCCTTTGAAAGTATAATTTGCCCACATTGGGCAAGTCTCTGCAACTCCATAACTCGCCAGGCGATTGAGCTAGAGAACTGTTCAAGCCCTCAAAAGATGCAACAAATCTTCTAAATTGCATTGCAAAAATTGAACAGTTTTGAATTTCAAGATTTTATGGATAACATCATAAGTGAGGTAGGTTTAGGCCAGTTGTGGCCAACACATGGCTTGCATGTCAGCTGCATGGGGCTCTTTGCCCGGTTTCATGTGGCTCTTGCATAATTACCAGAAGTTCCACTAAAACACATGCATAACAATAAATGGCTTGTAAAGTTTTGTCATGTCCGTGTGTGATATTTACAAAAAATTTAGCCAAGCAAAAGTATGTGTGTGAGTGAGGAAGGGATTGGGTGATGTTCGTGTGTGCCCATGTGTATGATGTGGCTCTTTGCAGTGACACAGTAAAGAAATATGGCCCTTAGTCTTGGGTGGGATGGTCACCCCTGGTTTAAGCATTTTTCATCAAGGTCATCGGGCCCTGGGCCCTAACCACAAGAGGAAAATTTTTGACTCTGGAAACTAGGCTTGGTTTTCTAGTGTTTATGGTTCAAAAGTTATGGCCAAAGAAAGTTTTGGATAACACATTTTTTGGGTTATTTTTATCCAAAACACTTGAGTCAAAAAATTCCCTCTTGTAGTTGGCACCCAGGGTGTCCACTAACCTAGGCTAAAATGGCCTAAAATCTACCCTACTTATGACATCACCCACAAAAAAACCAAAAGCTTCCTTTTTTCAATGCAATCCTAGAAGACTTGCTGCATCTTTTCAGTGTTTGAACAGCTCTTTAGCTTAATTGCCTGGCAAGTTATGGAACTACAAAGTGGCATAAAAATAGTGGCTTAATGCAGGATTTCAAAGCATGATATATTCATATAGCGGCCCCACAGGTATTAAAAATCTAAATATATTCCTAAAATAAGAACTGCAAGCAAGCTTTATACAAACATTTTATTTGCTAAATTAAGTTTGCCAAGAAGATGCAGCTAAAACAATAAAATACAATAAACAAGGCAGATTTTTCATCTTTAAATGAAAGTACAATTCAAATTTTGTTATCTAAGATACATATGAAAATAAGCTGCAAAGGTTAAGATAGTCTGAAGAATTTTGAAATGTCAATTCTAGAAATTGCAAATGTTAAGTGTTTGTGTTGTGAAAAACAAACTGGTCACATGTAGACAAAGTGCCAAATAACATGCAAATTCTTTAGGAACGTATTACCAATAGTTTGTAGCTTTTATGCTTTAGATTACCACACATTGAAAAAAACTAACACTAATCACAACCTGTTCTCCATGATGCTACGATGAATGAGCAACTGCTTAAAAATCATGTCATAGCAATGCAACACTGCTTTAAACTGGGGGTGCACAAACAAATCCTGGTCAATACACATATGATGCCTGAATTACAAATTCTACGTTTTCTCAAAAAATTTTATTTGGCAGCTAATTCAGTGGTATGCTATTTGCCTTTTAACACTTTGAGAACCGGTGTACGATATGTTCGTACTTTGATTTCAGCCTAAAACAGCAGTTTTCGGTTGCCTTACCAACGCCCTATTAATTATCTAATTAGTCAAATATTTTTACTAACTAACATCACAACTTTTGAACCAGAAACCCCAGCAGGTCATCCAAAGTATCAAAAGACTCGGATTGTAGCCTAGTTTCCAGTAAAAACTTCAGCGAAATACTACCAC
>Ga0210059_1000070_pt1 | contig 80321 bp, 36 predicted proteins | sample Ectturendosymbi2_FD_188042 | JGI IMG/M metagenome (GOLD analysis project Ga0210059, IMG submission 188042) | Ecteinascidia turbinata endosymbiont from Florida, USA - Sample 2 (SPAdes) (version 2) | ecosystem: Host-associated > Tunicates > Ascidians > Unclassified | place: Key West, Florida...
TGGTTCAGGCTTTGGCCGGCCGTATATATACCACAAAATTTGAAACCAAAGCCGCGGACCATATGAAATGTGCTCTCGGGACGCACTTTGGCAATCCTGCTCTAAATATTTGGGCTTATTAACGTTCAGGTAAGCTTTCACTTCAGAAATTTTTGGGCGGCCACCTTTATGTAGAATTAATAGAATGCTTACAACAAAAATGACTGGTCAATTTACCGATACATCTGTGAGTGGTATTTCGCCTCCGGCGAAAACACTACAGTATAACCTTTGCTGTAATTGAATCAAGCATCTCGTCTTTTTGCCATTGCATTTTGTTCATGCAAGCTCCGATTGCAGTAAAGCGGAATCGTTTGAAAGGGCAACAACTTTACGATGGAAGGCTTAGAAAATCTGTAATTTCCAGCGAAAACCGGGTTTTGCTGCTACTTGGTGCCCAATCCAAAGGATTTTTTTAATAGCGTAATGTATTGTGGGAAAAAACAGTTTCCACTGAATCAGAAGTAACAACGAAAACACTACGAACGTTGAACAAAGCTAGCTCAAACAAATATTGCGACAGTTTCGTCGCACAGTTCTTACAAAATGATGATGGTCGGAGAATGTTGAAATTTTAGACAATTTTGAAAAACATTTTGTTCTAAAAGATTCTTGAGGCTCTAAACCTACAATTGAACAAATTTTGAAATCGCATTTTAACATTGGCCAATTGAACAGAAAAATAGAGATGATTTGGTGAACAGTACAAGCTTTCTATTTTATACGTTGGATTATAAAGGTTAAGACCTAGACGCTCCTTAAATTCGCAACTTTAACTTGCAGACTAGTTCGCTAAATTAGTTAAAGCTTAATCTGGAAAAATTACTAAAAATGTTTTCACCAGAATAGAACATTTTGATCTTTCTTATATTTGCCTTCAGAATGACAAAAGGTGAAAAATGGATATGCCACAAAAAGTTTTTTCATCTTCAAAGGTCTTCGTTCCCACTGTAGCCAATGGCTGCGAACTCAAATGTTGTCGAAAGATCATACAGTTATTATCATAGTTGAAAGATCATAACCTATTACCTTGGCCAATAGTCAAGAACTTCTCAGCAAAACAAGATAAATTTGGGATATCACGACCACCGAAGAAAAGAGAAAACGACAAATTAGCGTGCACTGAATGTTTTTAACAAATATATAGCGGCGTGGTCTGGAAGAAACTGTTCCAAAATCTTAGCATGTTCACAGGAATTTGGGAGGTATGTAAGTAGGCTTATCATGCATTTTTTTGACTCAAACCGCAAAGTCCAGAAATACAATAAACAGAGCAAAGCACCAGAGGGCAGAAAAGGTAATTTCGTGTTAATAAACGAACATGCAATTACCTTTTCTTCCAGGAAATGATAAAAACAGTTGGGGACTTAGGAATTCTGCAATTTGGTGTGAATTACATATTTGAGACACAATTGGTTGGTGAAAGACTTTGTGGGTCAATTACTCGGCCTGCACTATTGTTGGTATAAATCAAATTGAAGAAGAAGTTTCAAATTAAGAGAAAAAATGATGTGACAACACGCAATTATTTGAACGTTTCATAGAAGTTGTAACAAAGCAGAACACCAAAGAAAAATACGAAAGGTGAAAAGCACGCCTCTGTACAGGGAGAGTGGGATTAAAGTTACAGAAAAATGGAACAAATCTAAGAATGAAGATTCAACTGGCTTGTCCATAGGAATGGGATGCCACAGTGGACTTGGAATTTGTCCCACGTCCCATCGTTAGCAATTTTACATCATGTAACAGGAGTTTTCTGAAGTTGAATACCATAATTATATGCTCACAGCGCAATAAGCGTTCGATGTATTGTAGAGGCCAAGTACCATGGTGTAGTGATGCGAGGTCTCTGAACGACCCAATTTTCATTGGCCCCTCTAATTGGACGTTTTGGGGTATCTTAGGCACGACCTTGTAGAGCAGGCCTGCACAACATGCGACCCGCGGGCCGTATTCTTGCGGCCCGCGCGAGCTTTCTCAATTGTAGAAAATGTTGTAAAATTCCACCTCGAACATGTAATTGTAGTTCTATAATTTCTTTGAAACAGACTTTTGCGGCCCGCTGCAAAATTATATTGATAATTTGGCCCTTCGAGCTTTCTGAGTTGTGCAGGCCTGCTGTAGAGGCTAAACATAAGACATGCACATGATATAATGTACTTTAAACGTATTACTAGTTTCGTGGGAATCCCAATGAATGGGACAGTCACAAGTTGCCACGAGATGGGACAGAAAAAAGTGTCCCGCAGACAAGCCTGAGAATCAACTTGCATATTGGCAAGAGAAGAAGACATTTTTGTATTGTTTTCCGAATGAGAAAGGTGAATGAGTATTCAAATTTTCAAGAATTTCAGGGCAAAATTTGGGACCAATACACATTAAAGAAAGCTGACTCAGAGATGTTTTCATTCTGGGTAAATTGTAGTGTTGCGAAGAAGCAGAGATGTATGAACTTCCTTGGATGTATTAACTTATTTCGAAAAGCTGCCGTAAAACAAAAATGCAGTACACATGTGATATGGAGCAATGGAGCAGAGTTTAAAATAGGTCATTAGAAACATAAATGGATGTGATGAAAAGCTGATCAAGGGAGATTACTTATTACAGGAATTTTTTCTGTTTATTGACATGCTTTTTTCACAATATCATTGCACAATATCCGTAAAAATATACATGATATCTTTATCATGTATGATTTTATGAATTGGTAAGGAAACCATCTGCTCAAAGCAATTACTGACTTTCGTGATAAAATACCATTTCTTCAAAATTCATTGGAAAGAGCTTCACTGGCTTGAAAAGTCTTGAAGTGGTCATTGACTAGCAAAAGCCTAAGAACTACAGCTCAAAAGGATTTCAAAATTAAATGTTTTGAAATCTGCAAGCAGCTGGTTTGGTTACTGCAAGTTACTGGAAAATATTTACGAGAAAAAAGAAAGCAATGAATCTTCTCAACCATCACGAAAAAATTGAGGAAAGCTAATGTAGAAGCTGGGAAGGGCGTATCATCATTCTTTCCTCACTCTTTAATGTTGTGGTTTGAGCTTCAATGTTGTGATACTTTAACGTAAAAGCCCTCGATGCGATCAATAAATGAAATATTTAATTAAAAGACATTGTGTGCCATGAAGGATTTTTCAAATATCAAGGTCATGGATGGTTACGTTAAAAAGAGTGAACTACGATATGAAATTGGTAAACAGAAACCACAACCAATAGATTCATTTTTTCCGCCGCAGTTACTGCGCTGAATACCTCTGAAGGCGTAAAAACCGCAATATGATGAAACCAGATGTAAATAAAGCAGAATGCTGTACTTTTAACTGTTGCAAAAATCTGGTAATTCCTATGGAGAATCTCACATGGTATCATTGCATAGCTATTTCTCGAACAAACTTTGGTGTCATGCACAATGTTTTGTCATTATACATTGGTTCAAAACCCCCAAGTAATGCATATTGCTCTAAATTAACAAGACCAAATTCTTATTTTTTCATCATTTTTTCGGTTGAATTACACCTTTTCTTGAAATGTTTAGCAAATTTACAAAGAAGCGTTCCTCGTCAAATCTTTCCTCAGTTGAAACCACAAAAGAAATGGCACAAGTTTTAATTGGAATGTTATTTCAAAAATTGAATTAAAATCCTGATTTTAACAACTGTACATATTACATTCATATTTGATTAAATTGTTTGTCAAATTTGTTTTTGAATTTTTTCAATTACTTGAAACACAATATTATTTTCAAGATTATTTTACATACATTACATCGGACTACCCTCTGATCATACGATACCTCAGGAAAACCACACTCAGATGATGGACAAACACTTGTCTGCTCTTATTTGTCCTTTCCCACATTGGCGAAGCTTTTGCTAGCTACGTATCAAGCTAAAAAGCATAAATAAAATTCAAGATAGCAAAATGACTGAAAAAGAAATTATCAGAGATTTATAGTACTTCTTAATTTTACCAACGCTGCAGGCAAAACATTAACTTGGAAATAATTTTGAAATGTTGGTAACGCATAACACTGAGCAACGATTTTTGTATCGCGCATGTATTGTTTGGATCAACTGATTTATCATTTTTCAATCTGTGTAGTCTGGTGGTGTGTCTGCGCAGCAATTATCCTTCCCATTTTGTGTTTATAGTTTTCAGTAAAAGCAAAGAGAAAAATTTATTAATAAGCTTTAAAGAGCTGAAACAATTTCGTTGTCTAAAAATCCAAAAACATCGAACATTGACATCTTTTGCTCTCACGAGACAAAAATGCCCTGATGTGCCTTATAAATTTGTTTTGCTGAGCGATACAAATAAATACACGTGCACTTGTTACCGCACAGGAAGGCAGTGTTGTTCTATTTTAAGTAGTACCGAACGATCTTGAAGAACACTTAAGATGTTGTACTAATATTACTGCAGTGTCTAGAGCTTTGTTCAAAGTTATTTTGGGTTACCGTAAAAAAGATAACGACGCGACCTCTTTGATACCAGCAGTTTACTCCATTTTTTGACTCATCACTCCACTAAAAGAAACTCTTTGCTCACATTTCTTTTAAGAAGTTTTTCGGTCATTTAAAATTTTTGAAATGAAATCTCTGATTATCCTCTCGTTTGGACTGTAAAAACTAGTCGCAAGGTAGTATTAACATTGATCACTGTATTTCAAACAAAAAAAGAAAACGTGGATTCCCATCTAAACAGGGGTGGGAAACCTGCGGCACGCGGACCAAACATGGGTCGGGTGAACAGTTAATACGACCCGCATCAGAATATTCGATACGCAGGTTAAACACAGCATTGCGTCAAAATGAAACTCCTTGCTAACTAAATACTTAGACAGAAAGTCAAGAGAAGTTTCTTTCACTCGTCATGGTTTTCTATCCTTATTTTCCTTTGGAAGATAAAGGTAGAAGTTTAAGATAAAATTAATCATATTTGCGGCCCGCCAGGTGCCAGCGATGTTCCACAATTCTTGCGACCCGTAACGCAGGTTCCCCACCCATGATCTAGAAAATAACTTGTTTTAATATTTCATTTTACCATTTAGTCAGGTTGTTGCTTAAAAATGAGTTTCCAAACGTAGATATTTTCAGTTTTCATTCCCAATCCATCGAGCCAATAAGCAGTTAGTCATTTTGAAGAAGGTTGTTTTTCTCTTGAGACATTCTATACAAGTTCAATAAAAAAGAAGCTGCTTTTGAAGACTTGTATCAACGATATTTTCAAGGAACTCCGTTGTGTTAGTTAAAAGCTGTTCATACTTTTGTCAAATTCCTACTTGATCATGATAGGGAAAGTGAATATCATTAAATGATTTTTAATGAACAATAAAGTGATAAAGTGACAACTGACTGTTTTAACAACATTATTAATCTTTCACTGACGTCTACGAACACATCTTTTTGGTTAATAGCATTGAAATAATGCAAGTACGTGAACAGAAACAAAACATACAGTAGAAGGAACTACTCTTCGCCACCAGTGATAATGCCACGCATTTTACGACGTAACTTCACGACGCGGCCTATTTCTGTACGATCTTATTTGTATGCAATTTAATCGCATACAGAACGTGATAACTGAAGAAAAGAAACTTTGCTGTACAAACCATGTTTGATTTTTTACTCATAAATTCAACTGCAAATGCTTCAGTTTGTAGTGTGTATGTCACAAGTTTGTAATTAACGCGTCGTTTAACGTTTCAAAGCTTTGGATGAAGTTCTTCCACCAGGTTCTTTGTCCACTTGAACACTCAACATTTATTTTACATTTCCTGGTTTTGTTTCGACCTGAATTCCAACCGGAGCTTTACATGTGAGTATTGAATTGGGTTGATACGGGCCTTGTTTAAATTACTGTAACAGCCAAACGCTTGTAATGCCAAAAACTTATGTGAAAGTTGATGTTGATTTTGAAAGTTTTTTACATAACACTGTAACTAAACAGTACACTCGGTTGTGAGATGTGTTATGCGCGTTGCAGGCTTTTGATTAAGCAAGGACTTAGGTTTTTGTTTGCAACGTTGGTGGACTTATATAGCTGAAAATCCATTCATGCTGCATGCAATTTTGTTCGGCCTTAACTGTTCCTTTTAATGAAGCAAGCTTATCTGATCAAGTTTGTTTGGAACAGTCTTTTTGCATCGAGAGGTCTCAGCACACTGAAGGCCAACTTCTGAAAAATATAAGCATTCTTGGTGGAAGCAAAAACAATATTTGCAACATCGCAAGGTGGAAGACTGCAAATTCCAATCAGTGGTGTAGTGCCGAAAAGTAGGAGAATGCTCTATTAAGGAGATACACCTTGCTATATACAAGGTAGCTGAGAATTTGTATGTGGAGTGTATTGCCAAAAATTGGAACTTAGAAGTCAATATTTTCGTGCTACATCAAAACATTAGGGAATGTCGTTGCCTTCAATTGCAACACTGCTTATACTGCAGTTCAGATGTTACTTTTTATTCAGAAGTTAACATGTAAGAATCCATGAGAAAACGCGTATCTGCTGAAATGAAGCGCATTAATCAAAATTTTAATAGAATTGCTTTCACTAGTCCTGCCTTAGGCAAAACAATATAAACCAAAAAATGATGTTTCATAGGTTCGATAGTTGCTCACATGAAAGTGACCTCAAGTTTTATGAGAAAATCGATTTCACGCCAATTTATGCATCGCATGCCGACCTATTCGTCGAAAGCTTACGAACAAATAAAAACTCACATGAAAGTTGAAAGTCCTTGAAAATAATTTACAGAAAACCTTTTTGGCTCTGTTCATGCCATCAACATATGTATTTCGAAGCTATTTATTTTACTTTTAATACGCTGACAAGTTATTGTCTTCAATCTTATAAAAATGTTATTTTCAAAAGGTTTTGGTTAATCCTGCCGTATTTGATCAAACTTATTGTTTTACCAAGCAGAAAAACTTACCGGAAAATATGGAAAAACCTTCACCAACAGTTTAATTTCAAAGCTTTTATTCTGTTTAGGTGAAAAAAATGCTTGAGCAGGGGCAATTTAACCTTTGCCGGGTTTCCGCATATTAAAAGCGGTAAAAAAGGTGTGTGTTTTGTTACAGGTCATGAATTTTTTCCGGCTGCGCTATGCTAAGAAGCGACGGGGCCCACGTGCGTATTAGTCAACAAATAAATCAAGTCGTAAAACCGCAATTGATGTCGAGGCTTTGATAAAGCGTTCCTGATATGAAGAGACGCGAGAACATGGAGACTGATCGAACAGAACTTCATCAAGCAGAAACAGTTTCATGAATGGCTCAGTGAAATCTCGTTACGCTGTTTTGAACCTGAAGAGAGCGTGAGCTTTTACGAAAGCGCTGTGACCGTGTAATCTGATGTGTGAAAACACCGCTAACTCGTTCACAGATTTCTGTTGCGGTTCGGAGTCGTTCTTGCGAAGCGCATCAGTTCTTTTGCCAGAAACAAGCGGTACGCAAAAGCATGTATTGCACAACTTTACTGAAATAGCCTAGTTCGTGAATTTTTGCTGCTTCCGATTTTCCAACACCTTTTTTGCCATTGAGTCATTCCAATGATTCGGAATCATGATTTTGTCAGTGTTTATCCACGACGACAAGCGTCTTTTCATTCTCACATGCGGTCTTTAATGACGCAGCATACCGGAGCGTATTCTTAGTTTTGGCCAAGTCTGTTGCGCACACAATGCTCCTGCAACCTCGAAGTTGTAGCCGCAAGCAGATTTTTTCCGAACGAATGAGTGATGGGCCGTGCAAGACCTACGCTGCGCTCAGAGATAAGCCTGCGACGTCGAGAGACTTGTTTGTGCTACGCGTGGAATATCCGATTAAAATGATTGAGATAAAATCATACTTGCATGTTTCAGTTGAGTTGAATGATTGCTTGCACAAATGACCAGTTTAACCGGAGTTGACGGTAGTAGCGCTTCCTGACATCGCATCAGCGAGTATTGCGTTCAGTGTTGAGTAAAAAAGGTTTAGCAGTTTTCCATGACTTGCAATAAACACGTGTTTTGAAAACTTGCAAAAAAATTTTTTAAACGGTAAAAAAAGCTCAAAAATCATCTTTCATGACAGTTTTTGCAGAAAACGATCAACCGATTTTCACCCTGCAAAAATTATTGCGCACACGTCACTGAATCCAACTCTTGCATTTAGAGCTGGGTTTCCAATTGTGTGAGACAAACCTCGTCATGGGGTGCAGTTCCAATGACCTGTATCGCAATATGGTGAAATACAATACAAAATGGCGTCTGTACTGCAGCGCTCAAGTGCGGCTTATTTCTGAAACAAAACATGAGCAAAAACTACCTGAAGTTTCCGTTGTCGAACATCTTTTCACAGTTAGGATCGAGTGCCCAGTAATTTCCTTTTCCAGGGTCGTCCTCGTCTCTTGCTACTTTTTTGAAACAATCATTTAAAGACAAGTTGTGGCGAATGGAATTTTGCCAACCTGCACGACTTTTTTTGTAAAACGGAAAATTTTCTGCGACATACTGGTAGATTTGTGACAAAGTCAGCTTCTTCTCCGGCGAGTTTTGTATCGCCATGGCAATGAGGGCCGAATAGGAATAAGGCGGCCGCACCATCTTGAACAATTCAGATTGGCTGGAAAGTGACAGCCAAGCAAAATCAGAACCGAAACCTGGTGGGCCGAAGAATTGCCGTTGACCGGCCGCAGCCGCAACTGCTGCCGCGCCGTAAGTTGCAGATTGCATGTAAGACGATGCCGAATTGAAAGGGTTTCCTGCGGCCGCCATCGACGAAGGACCAGCTGCAGCATGGTTTAACCATAAATACGGGTTAGAAGCTCCAGCAGCAGATGGATAATCTAATGCTGCAGAATAATGGTGTCCCGCACCGGCCGGATGTTGACTCCTCGCTGCCGCAGCGGCTTGCGCTGCAAAGGCGTTCTGGTTGTAGAAATTGTCGTACATAGAACCTCCCGATCCACTCCCGCTGCCATCAAGCAGGTCTTGTTGACTGACTCCATGTTGATGCGGAGGAATTGAACTCATCATGCTTTTAGTATTTTTACTAAATCTTCCACTTTGAGCTGAAATTCTTTTCGGACAAAAGGTTTGAGCAGCGAGCGAAGTTCCGGGTGATCTTTCGGGAAAAAATGCTTGGCTTCTGCAATCTATTTCTTGTTTTAATGCCACTATAGGAGTTTCTTTTTCTTGAAAGGTGAGCAACGATCCGGAAGTCTGATGAGAGGTCAGAAATGACTGTTCGAACCTCTCCTGCGGTGATTGCATGTAGGAAAAACACGGGTGGAAACCTTGCCTGGCGCTAAACTCCACAGGTTCATATGAAGTTATCTCATCAGTGAATACCATAATAAAATGAAAACATTAAAACTAATTTTCATTGATGTTGCTTACAGGTGGGAATTATCTAAAAGCACATAGAAGTAGAAACATACTGAGGATATATTGATTGCATTTAAAGTAAGGCACCAAACAAGGCAAAAAGAAATACAAGTCTCAACTTACCCCGATTAACGCATTACACAATGAACTTTTGTTTACTAAATCGAATTCGCACAGTTTGCTCTTTGCGTAACATACCAACTACCTATTTCTTCTCGTCAATACAAGCATTACAATATCTTGGTTGTCTGGTAAATTTGATAAGCTCGGGATGAGGCCATACAGTTGGCTCCATTTTTGGTGCAAGTTCTTGAAAAGTGAGCTCAGCCGAGTAGAAAGATTTTATTTGGCCTCAAACGCAACTCCGTTGCAGAAACAAACGTCCACCTCTTTGCGGTCTCTGCTGTAACTAACCACGGGCAAGTTGACGATCGAAACAACCTACCGCGTATTCCTGCGTCTGACGCAAAAATCTGCGTTATCAATACGGGATGCACCACTAAACACGATGGTTTTGTCACAAACGCTTTTGAATGTAAACACTAATTTTGAAAGGTTTCGCTACGCGCGTTTGCACACTGTCCAAGCCATTATTTACTGTACGCATTACCTTACGTTTATTACCCAAATTATTCTCCCAGGTAGTTTACTTGTAAGGTTGTTGCACAGCCGAAAGCATTGCTGTTTAGCACGCTGTATTCTGTGGCAGTAATCAATTGCGCGGGTAGTCTGTAGAATGTAGATTATCGCAATCTGCCGATTGTTTCATTTGATTGCAAACTTGGCGAAGAGTACGTAGTGAGCTGTCAGAAAAAGAGATATCGTCAATGAGCGATTGGCTATGCGATCGAGCAACATAAACACTTGTGCTTGATTAGGTGCCTCAGGGAAATATGCTCTATTGCCTCCCTCGGTTCTGCAAAAATGGCTAAGATAGAGTCTTCCGAGTTGCATTGATTGATTGTCAAAAGCACAGGAGGCAGAGCTTTACACTCATACCTAGTCGAGCAAAAGCAACTAAGTTTTGACTCGAAACATGTTAGCGAAGTTGTACTAAACATGAAAACACGATGCTGTAACCTATAAAACTTGAACACTTTTCTGTTTTTTGTTTTTTTGTGCTGCGTCCAGGCCCAACCAACGCGATCTGCTCAACAACGCCGCCGTTCTGTTGCATACATTAGTTAAAACATTGTCTGCCATTCCCCACAGGCAGAAATTGTCACCTTCTTGCCTAAACCTTCATCTGCCACAACTGGGAAGTGTTCACCTTCAATATTAACTGTTTACTATACGGAAACTGACTTGTGCTCAACTCTTGATTCGTTTTATGCCATCACGCCTGATTACCTTTTTTTCGATAGCGCCCAAGAGCGAGCCCGCGATGGCAAACTGGTCGCTTCAAATTCTCTCGCCCTGTGCGCAGTGAAGTTGCCCAGCTAACGCAGGTAATCGCAAAACCCGGATGATAATTTCGTTTTTCTGTCACATATCCGTAACGACGTACAGGAAGACAATTATTACTTTTTCGTTCCTTGTAACTTGCTTAAAGACGAAGATTTATATTACCTCTTAAGCAATTTTAAATGACGCTGACTTACAAGATGATATGGGTTTATCTAAATGTTTGATAGAACCTATACGTTGACATTATATATTCATGTTGGCACTTGGTAAATGACAACTGTTATACACGCATAATTTTCACCTTTCGCTGGCTTACAGTCCAATGGCCTCCAGTTCAATCATTACAAGGAAACACAATTTTTAGTTATCCCCTTATCTTCAAGTTTTGGCTCTCAAAGTACTTTAATATTTTCAAGAAAATATTGACATTTTGATGCAGTTGTTCGTGTTTGGCTTGTGGTGATAAACAGGATGCTATTAAAAACATACCTGAAACATGTCAAAATATGTCACAGTTGCATCATATCCAGCGTAATTATCATACCTTTTTTTCGTGAAGTTTTACTACCTTTTAACACTAATGAGGGAAATTTTAGTGCTGTTCGTTTAGATCGCTAGCAATTATATCTCATGTGAAATCATAGATAGTTTGTGGTGTTTTCTCTTCGACCGAGGCTCGATTGCAATGGCGGTTTGGGAGTTGTTGGGGACAAACGATTTTGTAGATATATTATTGGTTGTGCTTTCCCCTTAACACTTCTATGAATGAAAAACATTTTGTTTTGATCAACCCTTTCAATCTATACGATATGCTGAAGACCTTATCAATACATTTGTAAGCTCTGAGAATGCCTTTGATAAAATGAACTGTAATAGCTTTTGTGCGCATGGAAAAATATTCATAGTCATTTGCGCGCTCTCAGTTATCTGCCCTGAACTGATTTCAACGTAGCTTTCTTTTGCTAGTTTACTCCGCTAATATAACCACAGTAAAAGTTACGTCAGTGTCTAATGGTTGGACAGGTATTTGACAGAAGCACATGTGATAGATCAGGGGTTCCCAACCTGAGGTGGATGCACTCATAGGGATGCATTTGCATATCTGAAGGGGTACATTTAAGGTTAGCAATAGCAGGGGGAAATCAGTGGTGGACTAAAGGCTGGGGGGCCCGACGCAAGGCTGAAAAGGGGGGTCATCTGATGACGTCATCATACTCAGCCAACCGTGATAAGACCTTTTGATCAAGCCTTGGAAGGGGAAGGATGCGTTCCTGATACTACGGCATAACTGACATAACAGAAAAAGCAAAAGGACATTCATGACACATAACTTCAAAAACACTGAAAGTTGGGAAGACAAAGCTAGCAACACAAAAGTTAAGCGATAGCAAATTGGCATCGACCCCCACTTCTCTAAATTTGCGCCCCATTTATTTGCATTCAAAGAATAACTAGAAAGTTTATAACACACTTTCTCCAAAATGCTTGGTCTCCTGAATTTGTTCATAGCCATGTCCTTAAATTACAGTGGATTTTTGTTATTTTACGCAACCTTTGGATCATAATAAATGTTAGCGGTACATGCTCACCAGTCGAAATGCTGAATGGGTACAGGGTCAGAGAAAGGTTGGGAACCCTTTTGTTAGATGCATGCGAAATTCTATTTTATTGCTTCGGTAAAAATAAAGTAGCCATGGTATTTAATTTGAAGAAGCTAATAGTTTAGCAGAATAAGTTGAGGTTTGTTAACTGCAAGTCTTAAAAGCATTTCTTTATGGCGTTCAATGTACAAAGCATATAAGTATAGTAACTTCTCTTTGAAATACCTCCGGGAGAGAGTATTTGTATCACACAATAACTACAGCGCAAAAATTATGTGGCCAGACGATGACTGAAAAAAGTGTTCGTTGAGTTGAGCTCCTTTTTAAAAAAACGGCTTGCTTTTAATTTGGTTGATTGAAAGCAAGTCTGCGATGACTCTGTGTGCTCATAAATATGTTTTTCTGAGAAATTGCAGAAATTTACTTGTAATTATAATTATGCATATTGCAATTTGTTTTTTCACAAATTTGGCAACTAATAGACGTATTCATTCAGTCTTCGAGTTCTCAACATTTGTCAAAGTAGCATCTATGAACAAAAGTGATGCCATGGAAATTTCATATAGTACATAACCATAAAATATTGGCAATATACTTGGCAGTTGTCTATGCTAGCTTTTATCAAGTTGAAGCAAAAATCGAAGCATTTGCAAGGTCACGTCACGTCCTTATAAGAATGTCGTTTAGGGTTATATTTACGTTGGGTCACTCTTTTCAGTGTGGATCAAAGCCTTTGTTATATTCTACGTTGAAATCAAATATAAGCTCATTTTCTCTCATGTGTTGATTCTACTGATATCGAGCTTGACGGGAAAACCTTTGTGTGACTTCTTGAGAATCGTATTTGGGGTTTTCATTAGTTTCCAATTAAAATTTAATGGGAATGTTTTCACCGCAAACAATGCACTGCGATCCACCGCTGCTGCAGCCCCTATTTTGTAAATAACATATATCTGCGCAAAAACACAGAGCACGTTTTTCAGCGGCTGGCACATGTCACTGCCTTGTGTTCCTGCAACCGGCACAGATATTTTGCACCCTGTTGACGCTTTCTATTGTTTGTAAACACTTTTCAGACGAAGTTATTTAAACGAACGTCGGCCTCTTTTGCTGCGAGGAAAGGAAATTATCAATTTGTGCTCAAACGTCCAACTTGCTTTGTGGCGACCGAACATGAAGCAGACGTAATAGCCCGAAAGGAGATCGGTGCATTGGAATTATAAACACCACTCTGAAAATTAGTGAAATATAATGTATTTTCAGTTTTCATCGTTGAAGTTAATAAAAAATGAAAGTGTTCCTCCAAAAAGTGAGAAATTCCGAGAAAGCTTCATTTCACATCGCGCGTTGGTCACATACTAGCGCTGTCTTCATTGCAATATTCCCTCGAGTATTGTCCAAGATGCATTTTAGTCAGTAATTGTCGTTTTTATTCATTTTCCAGGCCCTGTCAAGCACTGACGAAAAAACTTTTATTGATACTGCTGACAACAGTAAGAACTGATGTGCATGACGTCGAAGGCATGCTCTGACGTGATAATTTATGCTCAAATGTAATCCAAAGTGAAATTGATTCGTTTTTGGCTGTTTGGCTGGTTTGGCTGTACTGATTAACTGCCATTTGCCGCAAAAGCTTCTGAACATCAGTATAAATTCTTATGTAGAAGATGGGATCTCGCAGAGTGGCACGTCATTGAGTAATCTTGAATATGTGTGAGTAACCATTCTAAAGTCGCGTTGGATTCTGTGGAACTGACAGTTGCCCGATAAATAAATTCGTTTTGTTACGATGACAGAGACTCGCAGGGAAGTCGCTTTCTCTGTACTCTTTGCCTAGCTGCCGTTGTGTCCTTTTCCGTTCGTCCTACCCTTATTTTCAACCCAAACACAAAAGCTGTGGGAAAGCGAGACACTTCGCGACGTTCTGTGCCTTGCTTTCGACAGGCGGTTACGCCCCCTGTCTTTGACAACTTTGTGGGACGGGCCCTGCATTGAACAAGCTGTTGCTCACACTGGTTCTACACGCCCCAAAGTTGCTGTTTGATGCTCAATATTCCCGCCCTTACCCATTTGCACTCGGCTGGTAGTTCCCATTTTGTGACAAACCATTTACCTTAGCTCATTCGTCAACTTGCTTCAATAGATAAAGCAGTAAACGAACCGCGCTTGAGTCAAAAGCTCGATTACGTCAGTTGTTGATGCGCTGCATTCACTGGCCTGGCGTAATGATGGGATTACAGGAATAGACTTTACAGATTAGATCTTGAAACAATTACAGTTACAGTCATTTATGGTGCTTTCCGTAAGGGCTCGATGAGCGGTCGAATTTGGCGCAAAATAAACTATTTGGTCACAACGCACCAAGAAAATATTTTCTCAGATCACTTTTCGCCAACCCTTGATTTGTCATGATCTCATTCTAAATCAGCTCTAGTTTCCACTGATTCGGTGTTTGATGGCTTTAAACCATGCTAAGGTCAAAATGTCGGTGGATATCTACAGACTTTTGGAAAAAAGGTAATGACTGGGTCACCGAATGAAGTGATCTTTATTCCAGCAAAAGTAGTGATTTTATGCAGTGCGATGCAACATTGTAAAGATCAGATTTTAGGGGGCAACTCAATAACGTAGTTGATTTGCAAGCAATTTTTGAATTCAGGAAATTTATGTGATTTCGCTGTGGTTAGTGGAACATCGGCAAAGCATATTTTAGAAAACCGTTTTCAAGGGCAGAGTCATCGCACTAAACCAAATTCAAAGCCTGATAGAGAAATACAATCAAAATCGGTCGCGATTTTGAACTCAAACTTGGATTTCAAGTTTGACATTTGCCTCCTCGTAGTAGACTAATGAAATGATTACTTACCTCACTGTGGATAAGCAACCCTCTGCATCACATGTTCAACACCACAGTACTCGGAACAGTTAAGCCCCTGGAAATAACCTTTCCTTCATTTCAGTTGCTTTTGAACAGTGAAAGCAACGGCACACAATTGCAATGTGTGTTGTGTAACTTACAAGTCATTGCAGTCTCACTCCGAAGGAGAGTTTTTAATTTCCTGCCACTATTCTGTTCCAGGTTACCTATGGAGAAGTTACTTGGCAACACGAAATAGTCGAAAGATATTGGTTTCACGGCGTTTAATTGTTTTGAACAGAGTTTCTGTCATGAGGAATACTTAGTCTACGTTTGTTGCGTTTTCAAACTTCGGATTACCTATTGACACTGTTAACCGTTGAGCGGCAAAATTCACCACTTACTTGTCTCCATTCAACGTCGATGAAAAAGCCGGAATGCGTCATGCCAACAATGGAGTTTTTACCGCAAGCTTTTTCCACAAGCTGACTGTATCGGGTGACAAGAAATTGTATCTTATGATGTTTGCTTGCAAACCAGAGACAGGTCGGAGGTTCGAACGGCGATCAGCACATTCCGTCACTCAAACCTTCCTGCTCTCAGCCAGATCTATGGAACCGATATAAAGGAGCTTTATTTTCAAACCCGATCGGTCCCTAAAAGTTCCCACACTCTGAACGCTGAGGAGGTTTTGTTGGTATGACTTCCTTTACAACTATTTCTTGAACGTGCTGGTTGATGTGTGTGCCTAATATTAGCGTAGAAAAGCGTTTTGCTTTAACTGGCCATATAGGCCACCTGGGTTCCGAATTTTCAGGTCGCTGCACTGGAGGGAAGCGAGTATCTAATTGCTCGTCACGCAATATTCTAGTTGTTCACTGTTTCGTCTTAACGAATTCGTTTCACATAGTGCTCGTCTGACGTGGCTGACGCCGAAACGACTAAGCACTTATTAGAAAATGGCACTCATCCTTTCAGCACAGTTTTTCGTGTTTAGTTATCAGTCTGAAATTGCTTGAGGTCGAAGCAGTGTTTACGGTGGGAGCCTGTGTGCGCTCGAATGGATCGAAGAGGAAAATTTTGGCAACTTGCTGGTTTCAGGTTCGGCTATTGGGCAAACAACGAAGGCCCGAACGAGACGATGATGATTACTGTCGCAAATAGCTATGGATAACCAGGTCCAACACAGACACTGCCCTGAAGAGACCTAGCTTACACGCCAACACGTGATCGAGATCCCAATCTAAGATGTTTTCGACTGAGGAAATTGACCTACATCCGCACAAACCCTACTGTATTTACTGGAGCGAGTCTATTTTTCGTCCTCCGTTGAAGTTTGAGATCTTGTGTCATAAAATCAAAATCACCAAAGATCCGTCTAAGCGCAGAAGTTACCAGAAGACGCCTCTTACCGTAACTTCTGCAAAAAAAATTCTTCATTTCAATTTAAAGCATCTTTCTGTGAAATGCGTCATATCTTGTCAAAAAGATATTCGTCTGGAGACCAGCAATTTTTTGCTCCTTGACGTACCAGCCGCTTGAGTTAATAAGTGTTGACTTTAAACAAACTGATTATTTACAGCTATGCAATAAAGCACGCGTCTGTCAACTTACTTTGGTGCAAACTAGATGGACCCTGCTGCTCGTACAAACCGCAACTTCCCTTTAACAGTAGATTGTGTTTTGTCGTTTTCGAGCTTGTCGCTGTTTACCACTAAAATATTGACTATGCATACACACATATTCAATGATATATCTGAGCGAAGGCCTAAAAGCCGTTTTCGAAACTAGCTTTTGTTTGCCTGAGCTGCAATGCCAACCCCTGCAGGCGTTCAACCCAAGACGTTTCATTGCGTGTATTACTCTGCACATGAAACTTAATTTTTGTTTAAAGCGTTATACAAGAAATAGCTCGCTCTTTCTTACTGCAAAGGAAGTGAGCACTGATCCTATCAAGTATGGGTTAGACTAGGGAACTTCGGCGATAATTTAGTGTCATTTCTGGTGACATGTCCCCAAGTGCAGCAGTTTGATGCAGTTATCTGCTGTGATTTGTTTCGGCAATCAGTGTACAGTAGATGCAAACAGAGACTTGCGATGCTTCTAGTGATGTGTGTTCTTATACAAATCGTTAGATAAACTCTTCGTACTATTAGCAAGCAAAGAAACAAGTATATATTTTCCGTTTCTGTTTTAAACGCTGAAGCAAACAGACGCAGCAAACTGACACTGAAATCAGTTGATACCATACACATTTTAATATTACACCGATGGAAGTTTAAAACCCAGCAAATTTTCCATAACAAGTACGTACATAACTTTTGAAAAAGTTCTGGTTCCAAGTCCAAGTGCATAGCTATCTGGGCTATAACTTGCATAGATATTTTGGTTGCGTAATACCTGCTGATTTCAATTTTTGAAAAGTTACCAGGTAAACCAGTTTGTTATGCTCCAAACCGTTGATTCACTCTTGGAAATGGCGCAGTAGAATTTGCTTCGATCACGACATACGGAACTATCGCAACAAATTCAGATAAATAAACGTCGGTTTGCGTAACACCAGTTCAATACAATGTGTTAGAAGGTCTTCTTAGAATTGTTTTTGTTTTGGTATCTCGCGTATAAGTGGTGACAAGTAGTTACAAAGTATATGAATTTTTGGCGTTTACTATCATGCACTGTTACAATAGAGGTTAGCGAAAACTGTATTATCGTTTGTGATAATGATGTGATACTTTACTGAAGAAAACCGAAATCGTTGGTAATTGTTGAAAAATGATTTGCTTTTGTTATCATAAAAAATAAAGTGGCCGTTGAAGGTGTATCAAACTGTCAAAGTTGATTGTTATCGAAAAAGCAGACCTTCGTTTTTTTTCAATAAATTGTTGCGTGTAGATCAAAAACTGTTCATGATGCCATTTTGGCAACGGTCGGTTTTACGATAAGTCCTTGTTTGCAAAGCAGATTTTGACACAGCGTTTGATGTAGATCAGCATCTGACGCAAGTTTGCTCTTTCAAAACTGGATGGTAAATGTTTCTTTCTCAGCGGAATGGAAACTGAGGATTCCCGTGTAGTCAAAACATTCAAGTGCAAAAGACAAACAATTTTAAGATGGTAAACCCCGCTGGTCGCGAACATGGGTGATTGGTTATCTTTGCTTGGCTTGGATTGCTTGGTTCGTGCCACTACAATTGGGCATTCTGTTGGCAGCCATGCAGATGTGTCTGTGTAATTCACATCCTGCGTTGATATTATGTATTTCTCAGGCATAAGATAACAACGTTGATGCCAAAGGTTTACGCAATCTAAGGAATTTAATTATAGTGATTCGCTGCTGCGAAGTTTTCATTTCTAGACCATTCGTGTTCCCGTTTTTTTGAGTGCTCACTTGAAGCAAAATGGCGGCCAGCACAGTTTTGGCCTGCATTTCATTACAACTTAGGTAAAAGTCAACAAATCCTGCAAACTGACAGCGAAAGCATCTGAGCAGATTGCGTTGTTTAAACCACAACGATGCTGTTTTCTTTTGCTGTTATTGCAAAAGTAGGTGAAATCACAAAATTTAATTTGAAACGTTTAATTCACACCGAAGCATCCAGTACACGCTGATAGTCAACAGGTAATTGTTTGATTGAAGACAATTTTAGCACAAAAGTTTCCGTAAAATATCCTATAAAGTGCTTGGACTATAAAAATATTGGTACTGCATACCAAAAAACATAATTGGTTTATTATCAAAATATCGGTAATTTTAAAGTTTTTCTACGTGAACTGGCGCCAGTGCGAGAATCAAGGGAATAGTGTTGACATCTCAAAGGACTATGACCTCACTGCAAATTTCTAAATCAACAATACTGAAGTACTTTCAAAAATTTTTCTGAATTTAAATTTTCTGTTACAATCCATTGTGAGCTATGGTTATGTGGTGATATTTTATCAATAACAACTCATTGTTTCTTGAAATCTGATCAACAAATGCTTATTATATTTCTATCAGTACTGTTTCACATAGATAGAAAACAAATCATTGAAACGAAATTAATTGCAAGAATTTTGCAAATACAAACCAAAATTTTATTTAATTTTTCAATATTTTCTTTAATCTTAAACCAAAAGTCCATATCACATGGGTTAGTAGTGCAGGTGCACAAAAACCACGAGTAGCACTCACAGATGAAAAAGCACAAAGGACGCGAATCCAACACGAGTACCTATACTTAAGTGGTACTGTGAAAGAATGAACACTTAAACGATAAAACAAATACTGGCTTTGCCCACGCTAAAAATGAACACTTCATGCATACACAATGCATTGAAAAGCATAAAACTGCATTTAAATGCATTGATAAGAATAATTAAGCTGCATTAGAACAAGCTGATAGTCAAATACAGATGTACAATTAAGCCTTGTCATCTCACACTATGTCTTTTACTGTGCACGTGATTTCTATCAAACCGCTCGGTGAAGGATTTGTCACTCCCTCGTTGACAGGACCTTCAAGGTCATTAAAAATGTACCACGATAACATAAAAGGTCAATTTAAAGAAAGCATTACTTGTCCATGCAGCCTACATGCAGAATACAAGCTGGTGTAAGAATATTAACCGAGGTTGCTCACCCGCAATCATTTGGAATACCTCCACATGCGGCAAGGTTGTGTATTCTGCTTTGCCAGCATGAAATAAAGCCTATCACTCACTCCACAACATATATTAGTAGGATCCCCTCCAAACACAAAGAATAAAGTTGTAAAAGAAACAGAGCGAGGCCGTTGGCCAGAAATTTTAAAAGACAGTAAACTTAGCTGAATCTGAAAACAAAACCGAGGAAACTGGTACAAAGCACCGTTTCTAGCTTGAATGAGAACGAGAGGAAAGCAGGTGCTACTGGTATCAATCTCACTTTGAATCTGACAAAACAATCGAAATGTTTTTCACGCATTCCAGAGAACAAAATAAATTACTTGAGAACTTGTAAAAGTATTCATTACTTACTCCTGAAACTGTAAGGAAAAGACAAACCAAGGCTAACCTCAATAATTTTAAATTTGACATTTCTAGCACACGAGGCACAGCTCCCACCACGTTCGAGTTCAGGAGACAAACAGTTTAATCAAATTCAGGTATAAACATTTTTTCCAAAATCGACTTGAGTTGTGGATAAGATTAGAAAAATAATAAATTGCTAAATGCAATGTTCGGTTTTAATGGAACGGTTTGACCGATGGCACCTGTAAGATGGGGTTAACTGATAGAATCAGAATGTACCTCTTTCTTAAACTTAAGTGAAACCACCAAAACTAAATGACAGTTACCATCCAATATTATAAGTTGAATTGTGGCATTGCATCACACTACTGTCGTCAAGAAGTAGGAAAATTAACATAATTACACGAAGACGCTAGCGGTAATTTTGATGGATTATCACAAAAAGTGCACAACATGTGGAGAGCAATTACTTGAACCAGCTATATATTAGAAAATTCACCATTAAGATTTATTAATGGAAAATTTTAGGCGATTGATAAAGTACGAAAGGATCATCATTTTCAATAGGATTTCGAAACATATAGTGTGGTGTAAGAGCTTGAAGTGCAAAGGATTAACCAGCTGCAGAAAGGCTGCAAAGTAGTTGATTGCAAACATCTAATCACACTGAAAAACAAGGGTACTTCTTACTCTAAAATGCAGGCATAAAAGCAGGCATACTGTGGATTTTCACTTTCAGTATAATGGGCTATAAGGTCACAATGAAAAGCGGATGTCCTTTCAAATGAATAGATGAAAATCTTCTTTGAAAATATATAATGGTCTATTCTCTGTCGGCTTGAAGTGTGGCTGCTTTTGTTTCTTACTTTGATGACGACACTGCATCAGCAAAAATTATTTGATCCCATTTTATTTCTAATTTTAGAGTATTAACCAACTCAGCAACGCCGTACCAGTGCCTTAAAGTTAAACAATTCGTCTTCTTATTTTTTCCCACGATTTTTTTGTCAAAGGTTGATGTCTTTGTCTACTAAAGAGTTTTAACTCTACAATTTTATTTCTTGTAATAACAATTTATTGAACAATATATTATTCGTGGTTTTTATGTGTAGACAACTGTATTAGGCGCGGCCGATTCATTCAGTTATGCATTTTTATTCGCGTGTTTGATTCAGACTCATGGTCCATATCACAAGGGTAATTGAATAACATAAGAACATAAAAAGGGTTAGTCATAACGCATTACAGAGTAGGTGTTAGTTGAAAAACACAGTCAACGCTGACAGAGGAGCAAAACACTGAAACAACGCACCAGCAAACTGGAATTGGTGCAGTAGTTGCTGCTGAGACTGCTACGATTCTTCGGCCATGCTCTTGGAAGGTTTCTTCCAGTGTTGACGGTGTTTATAAATTTGCATCAGAACTGCATTAAGACAATTTAGGCAGCTATTGACTAAGGATTCTTTGGTCAACTGGCTTTTTATGACCTTATATTTGGTGTTATTTTACAGCAATGGAATGCGATTTGCGGTTTCAGCTCCTTAGATCTTTGAATTTAAGCCAAGCCTAAACTTACGAAATTCAACAATTAGATGAATTTCCTGCTGATTTCTGTGGCAAACAGGAATCGTGGCAGGAATTATGGTATGTTACAAATACAAAAAGGTTGAAGTAGATGTGTTTGGGGTAAAGCAGTTAGGTGTAGGTAGATCTTCATGCGCCTAAAACTTTGACAGAAAATCTTGTAGACCTATATTTTCCATTTTGATTTATGACGAAACTCTTCCAAAAACAGTAGAACTCGAAGGCAATACTAAATAGTTAGATCTCAATGAAATCTAACCGCCATTTTCAGAACTGCAAGAACCATCAATTGTAATACAACGACTCTTTTCCAGACCACTTGAAGAAAGGTACGCCATAGTATCCCTACCACACGCTGTTGCGTTATACATTTAACATCTTTTCTGATGGGCGGATCTGACATGCTGTTAAACCACAGGTTCCCAGCCCTTTTTGAAGCTGGCACCCCATTCGTAAAAATAAAGTGACATTCGCACCGCTCGTTTTACAAAATGTGTAGAAATCACAAAAACAATCCTATCTTGCAGTATCTTAACTTTTTAAATTACTACTCGTAATACGGAAGCCTATTGACAAAATAACAGAAAACACTCAGTCGTACTGCTTAACTTTCATAACTTACTGCTCGTTAGAAACAAACCTAGTAACTTTTTGTTGCTGCTTCTCTGAAATTATCCACTTATATACCTTGGCACACAATTACTCGGAAACACGCGCAAATCGTCGGAAGGATTCAAACGGATCCGATACTTATTTTTCAAATGAATAAGTAGAAAGGAAAATTCAGATTCGCATAAATATGTAGTGGCAAAGGGCACTAGAATGGACGGGGATTTTGTGCTAATATCTAATAAGATTGCATAGTTAACACCACAAACTTTCGAGTTTTGTAGCATCAAACAACAATCTCGCTATAATTGCTCCATAAACATTTAAACGTCACAATGCGCTTACAATCGCGTTACGGGCCATCTTCAGCGTGGTAACCGCAGGGTGAAACCGAAATAGCAATGTAGGTTTTACCTATTTAAATAGCTAAATCAGTAACGTTAGCTTCAATAATTGGGTTGGATAACGTTCTTTTGAATAATAGCACTTGCAAGCTTTCGTAAATATTGGTCATTTTGAAAAAATTATATCCAGGAACATGAAAATTTTCACCCTGGAAAAATGGCGTTTTGGACCCCTGAAAACCGTGTTTCGGACCCCCAGGGGTTCGGGAACCTCCGGTTGGGAACCGCCAGGTTCGTAACCAGGGGGGCGAAGTCCCCCATAGAAAATTTTTCGCTCCCCCTGGAAAAATGTGTTGGACATCGTTTAAAACTATTGGACATAGTTCAAAAAATTTGGGACCCTCTCAGAAAACTCTTCGCCCGTTCTGGTGTCCCAAGCTGGTTACGGACCTAGGAACCGCTGTTTTAAACACCAGAGCATTTGGACAACTACCTTTTCGATCGTGGGCATGGTCTTAATTGCTTTGTATGCTGCACAGTCCTGAAATTCTGCAGGTCTAATCTTTTATTTTTCACGAAAAGGTTCTAAATTCTGAAACTTTTATCTACTCTACTTATTCCACACGTCATACGTCAAACTCCAACCAAGCAGGTTTTGGTCAGGTCATGATGAGTGATGAGAGGAAACAGAGCTTGCCATGTGTATGATTTTTCCTCTCTTCGACGCATACGAACTTACACCAAACAAAATCTCTACAATGCTTGAGGTGAGAAAATATATTTGAATCGTTTTCCGCAGAGAGCTGAAGCAAGCCTATTAACGCACTGCGTTTTCCGCTTTTAGAAGTTGGTTTTCGTAGAACTTCCGAAAATCACGATTGAAGAGTGTTCAGTTAAATTCCTTTACAATTACTTGCACGTTACATAATATTTTTGCGTGGTTAAGGCTTTGTTTAAACACAAATAGGTTCATCTGCAGTTAACAAAATGTAGATAATGCATGAATAGTAATTATCGCAAGGTAAATTCAGTCATGTACTTTGCTGATGGTTCTTCAAAAAATTATTTAAAAATTTTACAATAGAAACATCAAAAGAGTTTTTTTTTGTGGTTTCAACAGATTTGAAAAACGTTTTTGGTTGAAATCAACAGATAACTCAGCGCAAGCACTAAAAGCAGGAATCCATCCAACGCAGAGATTAGATGTTTCTTTTTCAGTGAAGGCTCATCAACATTGAATAGGCGTTTTGCATTTCGGCAAACCTTTGTTTCTCACTTCGATGCGAGAATATAAACAGCAAACAAAATGTGATAATCTAATGGGACTTCCTGGACTATTACGTTGACATATGAAAAAAGAAGATGGTAACTTATGTGTAAACAACATTAAGTTTAGCTTAAAATTGTCTATATACCAAAAAATGACAAAACGCTGTTTAGGGTACTTATAAAGATTTCTTATCTATATTTTGACTGCAACAGTTGACCTTTAAATACGGAATGGAGAGATTTGTTGCTGAAGTGCTGAAATCAGATGACACGAGTTTGAGATAAGGTACAAGATAGTTAAATGTCCATGGCAGTATCACTGCTTAGCATCACATAACATTAACAAGCGGTTAAGGTCCTGCAAGAGTCTTCAATAATTTGCGTATACATTAAAAGCACCAAGCCTTGTTTATTTTTGTCTTCATTCAAAACCCTGCGTGCGAATTTGATAACGTGAGTGTATTTACTACAGAGGCTAAATTTATTGGAACATATGTTACGTTCTTGCTGGACCGTGAAAATTCAACTTGTAACAAGTTGCGCTTCGAGCTTCTCCAAAACTTCTGATACCTTTTCTTGCGCCAGGACGGTCGTGTTTATTAATTCGCTCTCTCTCCCATAACGCCACTATGTCGCACAGGATATATCGGGTCATTGAAAAATTACCGCATTTGCGCGTTTCATCCCATTGCCTCACCTAGCAACAACTTGAAATTGTCCCCGAACGACAAACGTGAAGGTGGCACTTGTGCTTTATTTTGACTTCGGGGTCATTCGAACATTTGTTGTCAAACAACTGCGACAACGTTTAACTAGTTGACGCCACATTTTGAGTTCAAAGAAATTTTGACACCCTTTGGTAAAAGTTCCGCGTGCTCGGCTTCGTTTCTACGGATTTGGTAGTATCCCATTGACTGAGGAAATTCATTGTATTGGAAAAATTTCGGTCCACTTTATGGGATTACTTATTGTGACAAATGATTTAAATTGCGAAAGGTTTTAAGTCTCTTATTTGTACAAATCAGGATGATAGCTCTGATGCCCTCATGTAGAAATCGTAAAAAGTTAGCAGAATATGTAAAACAAACAACCGAAAAATAAACGTCCTGCTAGCAGCAAAGTTTGAGGCAAGTGTGACTGTTAGAGATGCATTGTTTAAAAAATGCAGTTAAATCTAAATTAAGAAATTGTCCAGACTGGCTGTTGCGCAGAGACTGTAGTTGAGAAATTATCCAACATTTCAAACATGCACATCTTTCACACCTGCGAAACAACCAAGATGCTATAATTCCAAACGTAGACTAGTTTCGTAGTTTAGAATGAGGAATAAAATGCATTTCTGTTTTTAAACGCACTTTGCAAGTGAGAAGGGAAGGGATTCTCACTTCACAAGTAAGAACAGCCATTCTTGCATTGATGCTCAAATAGAAAGGTTTTTTGAATCTTTTAAGGTTTTATGAAGAATTCATATTTGGAGCAAGTTACTGTCATAATAATTTAAGTCGAAAACACTTTGTCACGCATATCTAAAATTACCTTACTAGCTTTGGAAACGGGAGGCGCGGGATGTGACCTGTTCTCCCGGTAAATGGTGCAGTAGCAAGCTTTCCTTAGTACAATTGCATCATGGACAAATATGAGACTGGAAGAATGCAAATACCGCTTTCCAAGTCCGGAGTAACCCTTTCGGGAGCTTTGCCTGTAAACTTGGGACGTCGGTTCAGCTTCTATACCACTAGTTGAGTGATTTAACTGTGCAGATCAAAATTAAATGAACCGCATCATATGACATCATAACACACGTGACTTGTGATGCAATGAATTCGGTCTTGGGATGTGAAGCAACGCCATTCTTAGCTTTTCCTGTTCTCCATCATTCAAACATTTAATTTGACACAGTTTTTTGCCAGGATTCCGTATTTCCCTTCGTTGTTCAATGTGACGTCATTTCAACATTAGTGCCAACCGAACCATAAAACGTTTTGATAATGTTTATTTTAGTTCATGCAAAGTTAGTGGACTTGTTCATGTTGCTTTCTGGTTGAATACCCAACGTGAACGCCAATGATGGGATTACAGTGTTCATCCAAAAAAAACGAGATGATAGGCAAACATTGGCCAATGCTTCATAACGAAGAGCAAATCTTATGTGAAAGCCCAAAAATTAGCAAATTTTACTCCGAAGATGGGCCAAAATGTGTGAAAAAACTATACTCCTACCAGACGCCCATGGCCCATGCACCTCGTATAGATACGGTGATGACGGTGATAGCACGGGAACAGTAATTTATCCAGTTTGTGTTTTAGGTAGTAAAGGAGGTGGTTCACAGCACCACTTATACTTTAATTGAAGAAATAGCCAACAGGAATAGTAAATAATAAAACAAACGCTTGTTGAAGTGCTGTGTCTAAATACGACGCCGTCGTTTCAGTCAAATGAACAGCTGGTCTTCATCAGAGTAAACGGCAGGTGGAAAAAAATAGAAGCGACGTCACTATAACCACATGGACCAAGAAGAAACATAGCACAATCAGTGTAACGGGATGAAATGCATAAAATCCAAGGAATATCAAATATACGGTGAAAAGCAAGCATGGCGAAACACGTGCGCCGCGAATGATGACAACAATCAAACATAGCGCCGGAAAGTCACTGAATAGATTTGGATTAAAAAACGAGTAGGTCAGTAAAGCAGTTGAAATCACGTATAAACATTAATCAAACCATAAGCTTATTTGCACTCAAACGCTGTTTTGTAGACATTTTTTAAAAATCTGAAATCTTGCAAGTGCATGTTGGTGTTGATAAAGCACATCCAGTTAAACGTTTTTTTCTGAAACTGTTTACAAAAGCAACAGTTTTTTTTTGAAAGGTTCATTCTGTGCCCAGGTGTATGCTTTACTAGAAAAAGTTTTCTGACTGGCAGCTTGTAATATCTTGCACGTTTTACTAAAATAAAATGCTCCAAAAAGTTCTACAATATGCATATTTGTGAGTGAACCTTGCTGTTCTGAAGACGTTACGTGTCTAGGTTTGCACACTGTGCTCGTATGATAATAATAATAACAAATGTATTTTTGCCTGTGGACACGAAGTCTATAGTACAAACACACACTTTCTCCACAACGCAGGTTGATAAAAACATACAAAACAGAACGTTTTACAACGGCATTGAAGGCTGAATCACAGGGTTACAGACACTTTCATTTTGTTATTGTTAGAGTTGTTAGAGTATAGGATTGCATTTTGTTATTTTTAGCTGTATTGTTGGCCGTAAGTACATTGGCGGTTTTATTCAGTCACAGCTACTAATTAGCCGGTCCAGGGAGAGTTGGGGCAGTTGTCTCCCAAGCCACCCATCACTTTTTGAAGTTGCGCCCCTTTCAAGTAATAACGGTCCATGCCGCCCATTTATTGGCTTGCAAGAGTAAAGCTCGTGATAAGCATGACAGAGTTTGCAAATTTTGAGGACGAAAGACGAAAGAATCAGTGTAGACAGAGTAGTGTTGATGTTTTTCGGTAATATTCTGGTTCAGAAAAGAAGGCATTACCCTTATTGTTTTCTCGGAAATCATTACACTCCACTGATGAAGTAGCCCACTCAAATCATGAAATGATTTCATTTAGAGATTGAGTGGTATAACTACGGCAGGGTTGAAAATAGGTTAAAATTCGGTAATGCATTTTGGCGACTCTTTTTGGGCTGACCTCAATCTGTCTGGATCTGGTCAACTCTGAATGCACCACTGCAACTACTGGTGTTGTTACTGACCGACCACTGTATTCTGTTTCTTTGTGACGTGATTTTCGTTCTTTCAGTTGCGCCAAAACAACCTTCGGTGTCGAACGTCACAGAGTTCGTCATGCGGTCTTAAACTTTTCAAACTTCATCCGCTAGGTGAAAACGTTTGACTTGCTCCTGTGGTATTATGCCTTTCGCGCAGTTGTTCAGGTGGCGTCAAGCACCAAGTCACGAAATGAACCACTGCCTTATGGCAGCGTTGATCACCGAACAGTGACACGCCATACTGTTGCGTTAGACCTCAGGTATGCATCGGTAACTGCGGAAGCAGCCTGTCGGGTCTAACACTTTTAATCAGCTTAACACGTTCAAACTTGAGGCAAACGCGAGAGGGATGCATGGCTTTAAAACATACAATAAAAATGTGTCAGTGAAACGTCCATTGTCAGTTTTACTTCGGTCGTATTACTAGCCTTGTAGTCGAATAAATGAATAGAAACTAATCGGACTCGAAGTGCATTTTCGGCTAATCCCAACTAGTGTGTTATAAGGCAGGGTTTCAAATAGAACAGAGTCGAGGTTCGAAAAATTCAATGCGCTTTTTATGACGTTAATGTTCCACGGCCTGTTTCTGCAGTATCTCCATTGTGCTGCTCTCAGTGCACTATCACACCCCTTTTAAACAGTTAAGTCCAGTCTGCCACACTTCATCGTTCGATATAACTTTCTCAAAAATCTTCCTGAAAGGAACGAAAAAAACGCTCATTTGCAGGATTTAATCGTTTTTCATTTGTGCCTAAAAACTTTAAAGACCAAAAGGGACATAAAAGAAAAATGTAATATGTTTGCAATCGAACCGTTTTATATGGTTTTACAGTTGTCAAACTTATTACCAATTTTGAAATATTTTTGGGAGTTACTGTATAAATATATTACAAAGTTAATGAGTTTATTGAATTAAACTAGTTTATATTCTTGGCTTTGCTGTTCTGAAAGAAATGCAAAGTAAATATATACTTAGAAAGGTACTATCACATGATTTTAATTTTTGCACTCATGAAAGGTTGCTGCATAACGTAGTATATTTGATGTGGCATTTATTTATAAAGCAACTTCGTAGGGGCATTTTAGTAGAAAAGGTATCATAAGCATTTCCTTTGTGGTTTGTTACAACTTTATGTTGTTTCCCTTAAAATCATCATTATTCATATCGGATGTCATGTATTCTAAATGAAAGGGGTCTAACAAAATGACTCTTGCACCAAAAAGGACGTCTTCCCATATCTTTAAGAAGGGCTTCACCAAAAGCGTTGGCATAAGTCAGGGGAAGTGATGGTTTGTCAGCTACGCTGCTGCGTTATGTTTTTGCATTATACATTGATGGCAAGCCATCTTATTTGTTCATTTGATCTATTCAAAAATTGAAACCTAAAAAACGTGAATTGTCGTACTGTCCTTTATAAAAACAGTGCAAATCCTGCTTATCCCAAAGCAGTTGTTCCCAAAGCGGGCGGTACCGGATCCTTGGGGGTGGGGAGAAACTCTAGGGGGGCGGTGAAGCAGAAATGGGCGGTTGGGGGGCGATAGGAGACCCAGTTAATAATTACATTTCTGTTGTCTTACTGACGTTGAGTGACCAAATGTCATAAAAAACAGTATTATCAACAAACATGTATGCATGTAATTTGTAAACAAAAACTTAGCGTTTTACTAAATTAAGTTTTGTAGTGAAATGCACGAAAAAATTGTGTTAATATGTGTGCTAGGCATGGTAGGGAGGCGATAGAAATTTTTTTGTCAGAAAAGGGGGCGCTAGCCAAAAAAGATTGGGAAACACTGTTTCAAAATATAGTAGGACATTGAGCGAAGCTTAGCTTTCGGGTGTAGTCATCCAATACGGAAAAAGGTGCAACCGTTTTTGACACACCAGCCTTCACGCTTTATACCCCGCAAAACATTAGCATTGCTTGGATTGTCAGCAGCACACAGTCGTGGCTGCGGTTTTCCATTCTCAAAATGACGGCTACGACGGTTTCGGTGTAACTGATACCCGTGGCCTTCATTTTACCTATTCTTGGTTTGACTTGACTTACTACAAAGTTTTACCTCTGTTGTTTTACTTCGCTCGATTCCAGGCGTTAACTCAGCTGATTGTACCAGTGCTGCAAATTTTCCTACTTATTGCAAATTGCTTCTGCAAGGCGCTCGAATAAAAGAGAAAACTTCGGAAAGACTTTACGTGTACATGCTTACTTCATTTATCAGAACTCAAACTTCTCAAAAAGTGAAGCATTTTTGAAACTTCTTTTGTCGGTGAATTTGCCCCTGCCATTTTGATTTTGAAAAGCTGGGTGCAACTACAAACATCTAATTGCATGGATGGTGTAGCATGTTTATGATTCACGTGAAAAAGTGGTGTTTTTCGCTGTCAGCACAATATAAGCACTATGTTTAGCGGAACTAGCCTGAATTTGTTTTACCCCTGTTTTTGTTGAACTTTGTCACGCGCAACACTGAAGCATTTTTAACGTTTTATAATCAATCACATGTCGTTGTTGAAACGACACATCCTTAGTTTTGCCGTGAGAAATGAAAATATGAATTTTATCGTTTTTATTTTTTTTTTAATTCAGTTTCTGGCTTGTTCCAACGGCAACACGCTTTTCCTTTCAGCGGCCAGATCGATACGGTCTTCACGCACTCCTCTTATGAACAGTGAGCATACCACTGCGCACTATCACGGAATGTTTTGCATCACCGACTAATCAAATTAAAAGTCGCCAGTGACTATTCGAGGATTTACTCACCGAATGCAGGACTCTGTTTCTGCGCTGACGTTGAAGTGCGTCAGATCACAAAAGTCGAGCAGACCACGCGTGACAAACGCTGCGCTTTGCTTCGAGCCAAGCGAAGTTAAGAGTGTGAAGTGACGTGAAAAGTCTAAAACTGCGGGTGGAAAACTTGACCGCATTCGTGCCTTTCGGCGTTTATCCAGACAACTGCGCAAGTATAATTTGCAACGATATCTAAAAATATAATTGTTTATGTTTTTTCCTGAATATTGCCGACTCTTCATTGATGTAATAGAACAACACAAACATCCTGGAATTACATAATTATCAAACTATTGAATATCTTTTCCCGTTTCCTTTCAGAAGGAACTAAATTACAGGTTCTAGTAGTTTCACCACCGCTATGCATCTTTTTGAGAGCAATCTTCCACATTACCGCGAGAGAGCAATGCGCAAGACATCAGACTAACGACAATATCGACAACAGTTTAATCTTTTAGGGATCACTTAACAATGGTAATGTTTTATAAGACCTATTCGGGACAGCAGAAAATTTTGAGACCACCATGCCTATCACTGAAAATTTCAGTAAATCTCTGCAACCATTTCCTAAAAAGAAAATTAAGAGCACAAAAATGTATATCAAAGTAAATAGCCGTAAAAATTATTGTTCAAAATTTTTGGTGGACCCAACACCTCCCATGTTTTATAGACGCCATGCTGTTACAGTACTTGTGGCCTTCTTTCTGAACAACTATTTTGGTAAGTGTACAGACTCTAACAGTAAGCTAAATCTCTATTGGTAAGTGTACAGACTCTAACAGTAAGCTAAATCTCTAATGGTAAGCTAGATCTTCCCGTGTATGAAACTGATAACAACATAGTTTGAGCAGACCTAACCCGTGTTCAAAAATGATCATTATTTTACATCATTTCTTTCACGTTATAAAAGCTTTTGAAAATGCCACTTGAATGTTAAGGACACTTAAAAGCACTAGTGTTTCTGCATGCTTTCGAGGAATCAGTCGACTGCCATCTGCTTTCGTCTTTTTGCGATGATTCAAACTTACACATATCTCTATTCAAGTATGTATTTTCCACGATGGGTGTAAGCAAGGAATCGATCAGCAAATTTTTAATTGGAAATCGATTTCACGTAAAATTGCTTCTGAATGATTGCACTTTAAAAATTGTTGAAAAAGTGGCCCAAAGGTCCCTACCCTAAGAGACCAATGGCCCATGGCTAAGGGACCTTTGGATCACGTTGGTTTGTCAGGTAATTTTATGACAGTAATTACAGAGGACAATCAAATTTTCGTTTATATACAATTAGAAATGAAACTTTTGCTTATTTACCACAAAAAAAGAAGCACGATAGTTTGCATTTCTGCAGTAAAAACATGAAATGCAGTGGAAATACAGAATTTCTTCATGACACTTATTTTACTTAGCAAAGAGCACGTCTGCTGTTGTACTTTTAGGGTTATCCTAACCCTACATGAATTCCTGCATTTCTATTACATCATTAGACAAAGTTATCCCTGTGGTTCCCAGCAGAGGTGCCATTTGCAATGCTCAGGGGTGCCGCGAGCTAATTCGTTTTTCAACATATCATTAAAAATGCTCCAGTATTTTCAAAATGTCATCAAACCCTACAGCAAATTGCTATGCGTTCGCCACTGGGTGCCGCAAATTATTTTTGTCTCCTGTAGGGTGCAGCTACAGCCTAAAACGGTTGGGAAGCGCTGGATTAGCCCATGATCCCTCCTGCTGTGACGGGTATGCTTGTGATACTAAATAGAAAGAGAATGCGAAAAGAGGGTGTGGTCAACAAAATGTAACCAGCTTATAATCAAGTGCAGCTTACATTTTCGTTTCTTTACTTCATTTAAAGGTAGGCTTATAGATGACGCTCAGATTTTTTGGCTGCATTCCCTGCGGTGAAAGTTACAACAATGGTTTTCTAACTCCTTGTGGTGACGCAGGGTTCCAGTGGGCATCACCCCGTGACGACTTCGGCGCGTCGTCAGATTTGTTGTTCGATTTGTAGTCAGATGTGTTGTTCGATGCAGATCTTGCGGCAATCTCTGGTGGCGCGTGAAGCAAGCAGTGAGATGCACAAGTCAGAGAAACGCGGTGACTCGGTGCCATGAACCAAATGAAAACATACCTATCATTGCGAAAATTGACTCCACGTTCACGACCTTCACCCAGTTTTCAAGACCGGCCGTGTAATGCTAAACCATGTTAAATTCTGAGCAAAATAAACTGCTGCTCTCGTATTTTACCTTAATCTCAGGAACTTGAAGTGTTCTCATTAATCACCAAAAATGACGTGATGTCTTATAATTTCAAAATATCAGCAGTAGAGATCAATAGGCGAAGTGCCACCACTTGAGTCTGGTACTTCAACGACTTGGCAATATGCTAGCCATTGCTTTTATGCAATATGCATCTCACTTTGATCATCTTGTAAGCGGGGAACGAAGGATTTTCGTCAAAAAAGTTCGCTTTCTAACATTTTTCGATTTTATTCAGCTGAATGATTGCTGCATCTGTTGTTTTTTCATGGTTTTGTTAAAACTATTTTTTAACCTCAATTTTTCTTCGCGCATCTTAACGTTCATCGATTTCATTCAGCGAACAACAAAATGCCAGTATATGTAGAGGTATATAAACTTTTGGAAAACAAACACAGCATTTACAGGTTGCCATTAGAATTCTGTCGAGCTTGTCGAATATTCTACACATCTGCCTTGGCTGAGGAAAACTGAACTTTTCGGCTATGGCGAAACATTTTCGATCTTTCAAAAAGAAATAAAAAAGATATAATTTTCAGGAAAACACACATTAACCACGCTGCTTTGAAACTTGTTGTTTTGATTGCGAAAAAATAACAACAACGAAAAAACAATAGAAGCAATTGCAACAGTGTAAGTTGTACAATTCACACATAAAGCGATATGGTAATTCAAATTGTTTTACAAATTTTAAAGGATTAGTCAAAAACTACCATTTGAAATCAATATAATGTGCGTTTGAAAGAACCAGGTAAAACTTTTTAAATTATTACAGACAGGCATTCTGTGCTCAGCATCTTGTCTCAAATAACACTTTCCTGTTATGCGTTTGAAAAGCAATGAAATCTACTAGTTGAAAAGAAGAGGAAACCGAAAGAATTTCACTTCAACTTTCTTCCCGAAGGAGATTATTTGAAACCAAGGCACTGCTCTTCATAAAAAAACGGCTGTCTTGCATTTTTGTTTGAAAGAGCACTTCACCACAGCTTTTCCACGAGAGCACCTTAGAAGCTCTAACACAAGATTCGAAACCTTCGTTTTTGGGATTGTGCCATGGTCAATCACGAACCCCTCCAAATGCTTTTGTTGACATGCTTTCCCCGTGCGTGCTTCACCGCAGAGAAGGCCGTGCTAACTGAGCCATTTAAAAGCCTACTTATCGTGGAAGGAAGTACGTCGACTTCCTCTGGGTTTTCACTTCGCTTTGGGAAACTTGCGAGTGTGACGTTCACATCCTGGGGTAGGAACGTTGGATTAAATCATTTACGCTAAAATTAAACTGCCGTTGAGAAGACTGCGGCGACGGAACATGAGGCGAATACTGCGCTTGAGTGAACGGCGCACTGGCCGCAGAGAATGCGTGGCCGAGTGTGGGGTGTCCTGGGTACTGCGCTGAGCTTGGAGCGACGAGTGGAGCAGCACTGTGAGGAAAGCTCGAGTAACGCGCCGCGTCGGGATGGGTTTGACCAACTGCTGGTCGAAAGTCGGGCAGGATCGTGGCCGCGACAGCTGCTGTGATGCCACCTGGCGAGGGGCTCAGGTTATTAGAAACCAATTGGTGGCTGCCGTGGTGCGTTGTTGTTGATGAAGCGCCGTGTCCTTGGTATTGTTTGACGTCAACGCCCACCACATCCGCTGAGCCATCCGAAGAGGAGCTGTTGTGAGCGTGGGGAGAGGACAGCGCTTGCTCGTGCATTGGATTGTCTGTTCTTGGAGAAACTCCAGCCCCTTCGTTTCCACCGGTCATTCCGGTGCTGTGCATGGACGCCGGGTGATGCAGATGCGCTCTCATCGCACTGCCTCCGTCCTCCCTCGACTGGACCTCGGTGCCATAAGACATAGATTCGGGTGCATCCGTGAACTTGTAGGAGAGCGATGATGCGGCGTAAGAAGCGGCGGTCGAGTAGCAGTGAGGAATCTTGGGCAAGTTGAAGTCCTCCGGTCGATCGGGTTTGCCTTCACTGCTTTGGGTGTCTCGTCGCTTCCTTCGACGCCTGCAATGCGCAAAGACGAATGTTTCACGGCAAATGACAAGACGAACGAAGCACATTTCAGCTTGAAAGAAACAAGAAGGGGAGCGAATACGTCAGTAACTGTTTTAAGTAATCTTTAAGCCATCTGCCTTTTATCTCTTTTCGCGTAAGGGCCACACGGCGAGAGATGAATGATAGCCGTTTAATTATTCAATATCGTACCTGGTGTAACTGCTTTGTTTATACAAGCAAGTTATCGCGCCCCGGCATCGTGACCTTGTGAAATCGTGTTCGAGCATGCGAGTCGAGCGTTTCGGCCAAGGTTTATTGCCGGCGCGGAGTGCCAACGCGCGACAGTGCTGCGATCTTCACCCATTAACGCAAACTTTATCGAACATGGCAAGATAATCCAAAGAAAATGCTACGTTTATTTTGTAAACAGTCGAGCCAGTTCGCACTGACCTCCAAGCGGCTGCAAGAGAGATTTGCTGACGTTATCGCTTGCGAACGAGATTTACATGCCGTGGAACTAATTATATAAAGAGAGAACTTATTTGCGCAAAATAAATGCGATCAGGAATGTGTGCTGCGAACTTGCTGGCAGTGGCCACCAGGCGGCAAGACCTTGCGCTCATCGTTTATTGTAAATCTGCGGTCATAAAACGTGCGCGCGTGTCGCCAGCTGAGGCATGCTCGCCTTCCCCGATCGCGATCGGAAGGGGAGCAGACAAGGAGGGGTGAGGCGCGTCACACCAATCAAGCGGCGCAGAGGTTTGCCGATGTGGGGTGTTACACAATCTGGTAACTCCAATCGCCACAGAAATAAGCCTGAAGAGTTTTCGCGTCTTGGTCGAAAACACGTCTTCTTCAAAACCAGTTGATTATTATTTTTCGCTGCATAAGAACAAACAAACACGTCGGCAGACCAAAGCTAGACACGCTAAAATCTAATAAGCTTGTGAAGGCTCTGACGATTTTCATTAAATGTACTGAGTAAACACAGTGTTTTGTTCACGGTAATCTTATGGCATGAAAAAAGTGGGAAAGATTTCGTTTTAAAATCATTCACTGGTACTACAGTGATATACTCCCGCACCTCGGTAGACCGACAGATGTTATACCTGCTCCCGTTGGAGTTACCACTACCGAGAAAAACGATGGCCGTATTTAAAAATTTCGTAAGTGTTTTGAAATTTTATGATAATGCGATCACAGCAGCTCAGTGTTTAAGTTTCCTTTTGTTTGGCCTTGAAAAAGAGGTTTTATTACGTAGCGTGGGTATGCGTTTGAGACTGCGTTAAATAAGATTCGACAACCTGTGTAACGGTTACAGCTCCACACAGCTTCTCGTGCTGTCTGCCCTGCAGTTTTACAGAGATGTTCAGTTTGTTTGACGGTCTCCACGGTTGCGTTGCACACAATAGAATCAGGTCGACTGAGCAGCGCAATCACCGGCTGAACTTCACGCTTTGACACGGACGGAAGATTGTTCGCGTTTCTCGGTCTGGTTGATGCGACAATTGAACAAATTTGTCGACGCTTTTATTTACAGTGATTACTAGAACCGATTTTCTTGAGTCACATTTCACAATTGTCCGAACTCGGAATAACGGCCTTGTTTTAAGTAATCATTTGTTTTCAAGCGTGGTCCGATAAGATAAATACTCAAGGCCAGACTTACAACCTTTGCTGCATGCGAGCTAAGATTGAATTGCAGTGACAATGGATATGCGTATGCCTTTCACCACAGCAAGTCTCGTATATTTTTATTCAAAATTTCGAGTGCTGTACCACCGGAAACTTGTTTCAGGGACAATGACAAACACGATACAGCCGAGTTCAGCATTTATCTAAACCCGTGAGCCTTTCATCATCAAACCTAAAGTGTTTTTTTCGGTTCTGCAACCAGCGTGTCAGCAAAGACACGGAAAGCAATGGCGCCAAATGTGCGAGTTTGCGTTGAGGTGAAAAATCCAAAAAAATATTAAAAACGCGATTCAAAATTAGATATCCTACCACCTGTAGCCTTCTAAAGTTTTAAAAATTATGCTACGCTTCGTGCGTTTAAAAAGCAACCCGTGGGCGGATGTCAGGCCACAACATTGTAGTTCCTGTTTGCGGCCAAGTTGAACGGTTGCTTTTGTTCTTTAACTGAACGGTAGTCTCAGCGTCGAATGTGCTGGAAATCAAGCGCTGCGAAAAATTTCTTCGTCACATTCACAGCTACGGACTTATAACTTGCCGTTCCTGTGATCGTTTCCCATGGCCTCTGAAATCACAGTTTTCCCAGTCTTCTATGAGTGCTTTTCAGTGCTAAGGCATCGACGAAAAACGTTTGGTCATTGACTAGGTTTTGTTGAACAAAACAAGATGTTTATTCAAATACGCTGAACAAACAGCAGATTGGAATCTAACTATTTTAACAATTTATAAACGTATTTCGGGGCCAAGCTCGTTACTGCAGAGGCGAAAGTGGCTCCACGGTGGCGCGGCGCGTTCAAGGAAATATGTTTCTGTGGATAAGTTACATAAACCGCTGCAATGCAGCCAGTCTTTTGCTTTGTTTCTGCTCGGAACATATAACTTCAACGTGCAAAAGCACAAGTTAATAAACAAGCAGAAAAAATTGATTTTTATCTTCGTTAATATCTGTTGACATTTTGTTTAATTGTGCGGGGCGATCGGACAACACTTACAATTTTGTTCGATCTATGGACCTACTGTGCCGGCAGATTCGCTGCGGGTCACGTTGCAACGTCACACTCAGATTATTATCAGACTCATCAACAGCGCGACAAAGTTTGTGCAGAGCCGCATATTGATACGCAAATCTCTGCCAACGGAGATGACTGACGAGATAAAGCGCGCGTAACGATCTAATCCTCTTATCTTCTTTGTAAACTGTTTACTTTTGAATTTCCTGAGTTTGCGACTGTGTTTATCCGCCTTGTAATCGCTCCCTGATGGCATGCCTGGCGATTCCCGAATCGTGCGACATTTTACTTGTTCAGAAAAGCATTGGGTTGAAATTTCACCGGTCAGTCATTTTCCCGTTGCTGCACCTTTTTAGCCAAACAATGAAAAATTGTTGTTGAAAACAATGCACTGTTGTTACAGAGCAAGAAATGTTAAACGAAATTACACTGCACTTCGCCAGCAAGAAAGAACAGCTTTATTTCTTGGTAAAGGCATTTTCAATTCATGAATTTATGCATCCACGACTTGATGCACCACGAAAAAATAATGCTTATGAATAGATAGACGGCATGTTTTTTGTAGCGAGGAGTTCTTTTTTCTCATGAAATATGCAATCCTTTACTTTTTTAACAAAATGGCCGTACTGATGGGAACAAACTATGTCGTTGAGAAAAAGGGGCATTAGACAACCTAACCCTTGGTAATTATTGGAAATGACTTAAAGACTCCAAAGCGTTTATAATGCGACAGTTTGCAAAATTTTGCTTTAATAAATTGTACTAATTCAGCGTTTATAGTAATTTGAAGCCACTAACTAATGGTTAACGGTACTAGAAAATTTTTCAAACTTCCTTGGGTGGATACTCTCATTAATAAAATGGATGCTCTGGCAATGAAAGTTTGTTTTACCTGAAGTTTCCGTTGTCGAACATCTTTTCACAGTTGGGATCGAGTGCCCAGTAATTTCCTTTTCCAGGGTCGTCCTCGTCTCTTGCTACTTTTTTGAAACAATCATTTAAAGACAAGTTGTGGCGAATCGAGTTTTGCCAACCCGCGCGACTTCGCTTGTAGAAGGGAAAGTTTTCAGCCACGTAGTTGTAGATTCCTGACAGGGTCAGTTTCTTCTCTTTCGAGTTTTGTATCGCCATGGCAATAAGAGCTGAGTAGGAATAAGGCGGCCGTACCATTTTGAACAGTTCGGTCTGACTCGACAAAGATAGCCAGGGAAAGTCGCATCCAAAACCCGATGCATGATGAGGAGCTGCGTGATGTCCAAAGAGCTGACGTTGACCTGCTGCCACAGCTGCTGCGTGATGATGGTGGTGGTGAGTTGGATTATATCCTTGCATATACGACGAGTTGTAAGGGTTAGCAGCAGCAGCCCACAAGTAGGGGTTAGGAGCGGTGCCATTCGAGTATTCCAGTGAATAATGGCCGTGATGTGAGCCTCTGGAGCCCGCAACATGAACGTTACCGGCCTGATACAAGTTCTCGTACATTGACGGCATGTCCATCATGTCCTGAGTACTTGCAGCGTGCGCTGCAGGCGACGGAAAGGATGAATTCATTGCGGCAGCAACAGGATTGATGTGCCGATCCATTAACACCATTATTTCCAAGAAGAACAGTTACTCGTGGGCGATACTGAGCGAAAATCTAACTGCTTGAACCTGCAAGAAAAACATACGATAATTTTACTTTGAATTGTTGCACTGCAACAGCACATTTTATTCTACGATTTCGGAAATCTACCTGCGACTTTACTGTTCTGCTACGCGCTAACCCGGGTTTCCGCGACAGGTCCTGCTGGCAGTTGCCACAGAAGTGAAGATAAACTCATGTCCCTGCGCTCTTTTTGACCAACCTTATGCGCTTTCTTCGAATCCCTTCGCGCAGAGCCACTCTTCTCCTCCGTCTCACGATTTTAAAATGACATCTGATACATCAACTTTCTAGAATGCAGTCACTCGAAACGTCGCGTCTGAAGCGCGTCACGTAAGATTGTTAAAAAACGTCGGCAAGTCATGACTTTGCTGATTTGTTGAAAAGGTATTTCGACCTGCTAAAATGAAAAAATCACAGCATTCAGTACAACCTCAACGTTGCCGCGAGTTTTGCTTGTGGGTAAGAAAATCAACAAGTAAGGCAAAACGCACAAACCCTTGCTTCGCATAACCTCACACAGTACATTTTTGAAAGTTTTACTTCTCGGTGCGATGCTTGCCTCGATATTTTGATGAAGATGTGTTGAAGAAGATCTTAGCAGCTCAGCATTGCTATCTTGCGGAAATGAGCACATACCGAGTTTGTCAGAATGTTGTGGTACGGAGCGCATTTTGTTATATTGAAGCATAAAAATTTGGAAACGGAAAGATTCAGAAAAATGTACTTAAATTAGTTATGAACATACGTAAAAGCAACGAATACTAAAACGGTAGCATAGGCAAAGATTTGGTGTCATAGTATACCCTAGGATTTTAATGCTAACCTTTGTGATATGGCCATAGGATTTTAGTACTAAACCCTGTGATATGGACCATGTGTATGAACCAAACGAATAATAATACACCTAGGATTTTAATCGGGCTCATGTAGATAAAATCTTTACTGGGATCACAGAAAAATATGCTTAATTTCGCTGCTAGAAGTTGACGGTAAAAACAAATGTCTTCATGTAAATATGCTAAAATGAACTCTATTTTAATAAGGACTGAGGATGCGTAATTTTACGTGAAATCGGGTTCCTATTAAAAATTTGATGGTCGGTTCCATGCTTATCCTCGTTTACTTGAATATGGATATGTGCAAGTTTCAATCATCGCAAAAAGATGAAAGAAGAGCACAGTCAGCTGATTCCTCGAAAGCTTACAGCAAACTTAGAGCTTTTAACTGTTAATCTAAATATGTTACACATTGACTGAACAAAATTACGAAGGTCGATGACTTTTAAACTGCAAACTGCTGAAATCCTTATCTACATCAAAAGAATCGTAAAATAACAATAAACAGATCACCAAACGTTGTACCACTTCGCTATCTTGTTTAAAAATGGAGAAGTCTGTTTTCGGTTGATGCATAAATATTTCCTGCAGTGTTTTATGTGAAATAAATTGCATTATAGTTCTTGATCGACCGTGATAGCTCTGAATGCTGACATCAAAGCTGAACGCTTCCAAAAATGTTTGGCAATTAAAACAAAGAGCATGCCATTTTTGGGCACATGTAGAGAGATTAGTGGCATTCACGTCAAAATTAAACCAGCTGCAGCAACGTCGAGGTAAAAACTCCCTAAATCTGAAAGCACCTCAATGCATAAGTTGTGTAGCTAAATAAACATAGTGCATGTATTATCAATGCCAAGTCTTGTATAATTAGGAAATCGAACAATTCTCCATTTGATGTTTCACTTATTTAGCAAATGCCATGTTACAATTTAATATTACCGCACTAACTTTTTAGTTTAACGTGAAAGAAAATTATCGAGCAAACAACTATCATGAAACTTGTGACTTAAGCTTTTGATCTCTTTCAGCTTACCGCAACTTTTCATTTAAACAAGTAATTAGCAATGTAATGGTTATCAAAGCGTACCGCAATGATCAAAGCACTTACCCGTGTTAAAAGATCATTCAATCAATTTGACTGGTGCGCCACATCACCATTGTAACATACACCCTGCCGGCACTACCATCGATCTGTGTCTATCACTTGAAAGAGAAAATTTGTAAAACAGTTTTATGCTGTAAGTGTAAAACGAATGGCTGTGTTGTCGCGCAGCAGGATCGCTCCTGTTCTTTCCACCTCACGTTTTTCAGCTTGCTGAAGACGTTTGCGAAAAAATGTAATAATGTTTATATATTCTTCATAAAGTGCAGTGGCCGCCTGCGAAATTCATATGCAAAGATTACCCTGTTACGCAATGAAGCCCTATCTTTTTCAAAAACGTTGAATTGTTTTTATTTGTACTCTTCTGTTTCGATCAAACTTTACTTTCATTGAAGGCATCACTTTAGGGATGATTTATTATAGTAGGGCTTATACTGACCAAGAGTCTTTACATATTACCGCATAAGGGCAAAGTTCAAGACTTTGGGCAGTAACTTATTTTTGTTATTTTCCATTCTCGTTTGCGATTTAATTACGGCTCTAGAGTATATCAGTACGGAAACTCGAAGCACTGGAGCATTTTTGTTGAGAAATGTTAAATTGGCTTTGGATGATACCGTTTCTGTCAGGGTTGGAGAGAAAAACATACTTGACAAAAAGCGTCGTTCACGGTTGACAAACTCAGGTGTCCCATTTCCTTGACGTTGTTGTCTTGCATCCTCTTTGTGAAGAAACAATAGCCCACAGGTCATGGTCGGAGAACATTCCGTCATGTGTTGCGTCGCCTCCGTAGTTCTCAGTTCTGTTCAACACAATTGTTGTTTTGCTTCAATTACAGATACGCTTTTAAATAATAGTAGTTGGATTTTGTGGACCGCAATGATTAAGTTCGTTGTAACTTTTTCTATGTGTAACAAGTTTTTTTCACCATTTTATTCCTGTGTAGAATCGGATACTAGGGGGTTTAAAACAAAGCATTCTTTAGAGCAGAGGTGGGAAGCTATTTGCTATCACGGGCAGTGGCGCAGCCAGAATGAGGCCGAAGAGGCCATGGCCCACCCCGAAACAAACTTGCTAAGATTTTTACTGGTGTTTTGTATCAATTTTCAACTATTAGAAAAATGTAAGCGACTGACGACATCATTGACTGGCCCCTCCCGAATAATACTCCTGGCTGAGCTACTGATCACGGGCCGCATGAATTGTGCATTATCGCTGGCGGGCCGCAAAATCAATTAATTTTATCCTAAAATTCTACCTTTATCTAATTACGAGGAAGAGTGACTTTTCTTGACTTACTATCTAATTTCCTGCTTTCATGGAACTTCGTTTTGATGCAATGTGGTACTCTATCTTTGGTATCGAAAATTCTGATGTGGGCAGAATATCAAATGTCCACGCGGGCCGCAGGTTCCCCGCCCTCTGCTTTAGAATCAGACCTTTCCCTGTACTTTTTCAAACATATAATTTCAAATACTTGCTTCTTCTGACCTATAACCCAGGCCTGCAACCAGAGGTGGCAACTGGACAATACCCTCACCCGAAGTTTCCAAAAACATATGTTGTTGTTAGGTACAGCAACAAGTTACATCATTTTTCCCCGGAAAATATCGGCTGGTTGCGGCCCTGGTATAACCTATAGATGGATTGCTTCATATAATGGTTTCGACTGTCCTTGAAGCTGCTTGGCGCCCGGGACGACTTAGACGACATATTTATTTTCTTTATTATTTTGTGAAGCAATTTTAGCAACAGTCAAGAACAACACTCAGTGTATTGCGTGAAAACTAACGATAGTTTTTGAGTGCAACCCGCACTTACACTTTCTGCATTTGCTCACTTCGCGTTTGGTTTGCGTTGGAGGGTCTGAGTTGATAAGAAAGTGCTCGAAGAAATTTGACGAATCTGAGACACTATCCGAGCCAGCTGATTCATTATTGCTTTCAAATGTGTGATGCAATCGTGGAAGTATTTTAGGTGTTGGTTTCCAAGCTATAGTCACTGCGTACTTTACATACTACAGAATGTGGGTCCTAGCAGTTTGCTGCATAGTGGCGCGTTGAGTGTATTTTAGTAGGAAATAGCAACGCGATTCTTGGCATCTGTTCATCACGGGCTCCTCGCTGAAATAACCGTCAATGATCAAAGATGTAAAGCAGAAATTATAGTACACATGTACACATGTACTTCTTTTCTCTTTCTCACCCATTCGTGAAATTTTGTCTTGAAAAAACGCAACAAATTGTCCTTGAATACAATACCAATTCAAGTTTGGTATGAATTCACTTTTGGATCTAAAAAATCACCAAGAATTAAGCAGCTTTGGTACCTTTTTTGACTTTCCTTAACTTCTGTTTCTTGCGATTGTTATTTACTGTGCACTTAGGAAAGAATTCATTATTCGAATAAAATTTTGATTTTGCTCCCACGCTGTTCGTTGAAACTGCAATCGTTTGTAGACTATTATTTCAGAATTTCTGAATGTTAAAATTGTTTCAAAATAACCTGAAATAAAACTTTTTTGTATTCTAATCCTCTTCTGAAAACTGTGATTTTATTGACCCAAACCCCAATAAAGAAGCAAGACAGGTTTGCAAAGCGTGAAATGGGAGCATAAGTGTAGATTGCTTTCTCGCAGTAATGTGCATAGACGAGCTGTAATGAATTAATTACATTTTAAGTAAAAAATTTTAGAATTATTTTTTCGAAAATAACAAGCTAAAATTGTGATTTTGTCTGATAGTATAAATAATAAAGCAATTTAAATGTTTTAGTCTAAGGAATTCCCAAACTTTTTAAGTTTTTTACCCTCTTTTACTGATAACTTTCTGTGGGGCACACTAATCAATAGAAAATCGACGAATTAAAAAAAACTTCTAGCTAAATACCGGAAATTTGTAACATTTTGAAATGTTTCGTGGCCTCCTGAAAAAAACTTTGCGAACCGTTGGTTGGAAAGAGCTGCAAGTCAACACTGACAGCGATCTCTTAAAACACTCAATCTCTTGATACTTTAAATAAACTGTTAGAAGGAACCTTTTTTAAAACAAAAATTTATTGATTTTTTAAAATCTATCAAGGAGATGACAAAACATAGCGTTTGTATTGTTCTTACACGCATGTTACCACTTAAAAAAATTGTTTTTTGTAGTTATTTTTAACTAATAAGAGACGACCTTTATCGCACACTGTATGTTTGGGCAAATTTGAAAGGAAATTAGACTAAATATTTATATGTTTTTATCAAATCTGTTCCTCATCAGTTGTGATTTTCAAAAAACAAACAATTTAGAAGAATTTCTGTGAAAAACACTGAACTTGGAGTTGTGATACGGTCATACTGTTGACACCTTTACGACAAAAAAGCTGAAATTCTTGGTTCTTTTTTCTAAACAGCTGCAATGCTGAATATACATGGTGCCTCATTTACGTTTGAAACCTTGTTGTTTTGGAAGAGTCACGTTTTTCCAGCTTACTTTTCAATAATATTAGATTCTTTCGGCTAAGTTCGTGCAGTTTTGTTCTATCAACAGACAAACACCATGTTTTGAAAAAATCTTTCTTATGAACTAAAACAACACAAATGCAATCAAATGCTTGCTAAATAGTTTGATCATGTTACCGGGGCATGATAGTCAGCAATGTAACACATACATTTGCGAGAAAACATTAGTTGCAAAATCTCTTGCAAGCGCATAGCGTTTGTCGGCAGAAGGAAAGGTTTCACAATTTAGAAGTCCACCCGTGCTGTCTAACACCGATTGTCAACATCCCATCAAGTAGTTCTAAGTAGTTTCATTACTTTCGGCGTGAAAGCTGGCACAGTTGGCAAGCGCAAGACACAAACTTGCTCCCAAGTCTAAATTAACATTGTGCAGCAGCTGCAAGTTCCAGCATTTTGAAGCGTGATCAGAGGTATCATTACCTGATTTTAGCAGAAACGTGGGGCGTGAAAACTAAACGTTTGCATTCTGTTTATAGCAACTGAGGTACAACTGGCATTGCGGGCTGTCACGAGAAGTGCAACCGTGGATCCGCGATATTTGCGAGAAGTTAACGAACACAATGAACAAACAAAATCTGTGGTTGATATTTTCATGGTTGATGAGGCAAAGAAACGTGAACTATACAATGTTTATCGGTAAAGAGATAAATTACCATCTGAAATAATAGCAGCGTCGATTTGGTCTATATGTACAGTTATACAGGCCTTAACACTGTGAAAGATGCATCAACAAATAGTTTTTCGCACAGCGTACTTGGAAATAGTGAGCAAGTAAGAAGGGTAGAACAGCATTCCTGGAGCAAAAAGTGAATCAAAAAGATAAGTTAAACCAGAGTCATTTTTGACACGTATAACTGTCGACGATTTGCCAGTAGAGGGCCGTACGTATAAGGGGAGACTAAGAAAAAAGGAAAATGCAAGTTATACAGAAGTCCGAAAAACAAAGATCACCTCGAGGCATCGTATTTTATCATGAATTTTTTTACGTTTTCAAGTACGCTAGGCTTTTTACTTAATATCGTAAAATTGGCTATTGTGGCTCTTGATTATGTGCATTTTCTGTTGTTCTGTTTTATGTAAATGAACATTTTCATGCGAAAATGCAGTAATGATTCGAATGATGCGGTCCAGCAAAACATGGGTCATCTAAATATCACACCATTTTTCTCAGATTAAACAATGCGAATAAGTGCAAATTTTGCTGCTGCTCGTATTTATTGACTAAGCTTTCTTGTCACTACTAGCAAAAACGACACAGCAACACCGGGAAACACGATTTACCGAACCAAACACCGGCATATTTTATCGTGTTTTCTGGAACATGTTCAGTGTGCGGTAAAAAGTGATTTTCAGCAGAAGCGCACATACTGCTGTAATGAAAACTCAGATACGACTGACATGTAATGTCCTGGACACGTCGGGCAATGTCGTTAAGAAATCAAGAATGTTGCTTCTGAGCAGTTACTTATCAGAAACAGAGGAAAACATTTCTTTTACGTTCAATCGTTGAAAGAAGAATGCATGAGAGTCAGCTTGGTCAAATCTTGAAAATACAGTAAAGTAAATGTTAAAACCAAAATTTTAGGTGACGAAGACGCTTTTTGCTGAATGCGGAAAAATCGAATACCGCTTGAAGTAGCCGGATTAGGTTCATTTTTTTATTATAGCTGAGTTTAATTGCACGCAGCAAGTTCCACTTGGAGAAACGCAACAAATTCATACAATCTAGCACATTGTGCAAACATGGTTACTGCTGTAGCTTATTGTTTTCCGCTCAGCTTTCAGTATTTTAATCGGCAGAAACTTTCCGAATTCTCGGAGTTCCAACGAACACAGGCTTAAGCTCAAATGTTTTGAAGACTTAAAGGGCGGCATAAGTCTTGCAGACCTAACTCACGACGTTTTAAAGATGTTTTGGCCTGAAAAAAACTTAATCTAGCAACAGATGACTCTGGTTTGTTATCAAACAAAAGCAAGAAACAGTCAGGAAGAAAACAATCTAAAAAAGAAAGCATGATTCAAAAAAAGAAATATACAATGGCAGAACTTGCAAAAACTAAGGGTACGAAAATTAACACCGTTGATAAATCGTGTTTAATACTACATGATTCTATGGCTTTACACAATGAAACGACGATAATCTGCAATGTGAAAGCCAACAACCAGGAAAAGGCGGTTTTCAACGTGACAGTTGAAAACTGTGCAAAACCACATGTCGTTGCTACGAACTTGTAAATCGTATACATGAGCGACAGACATGAAAACAAAATTAAAAAGTATTTACAATTACATTCTTACGAACAATTATATGCAATATGTTCTTGTTAAGACGTTCCGAATATAGTACGAAGATGCGCTTTATAAGTTAAACTGCGATTGCGCTTTGTTGGCATATACTGGCAACCGCTTTGCCAAGATAGCACATGTTTAAATTTGTTTTATTGCTACGCTTTACCATTTATAGCACTTTTGGTTAGAGTCCATCGGCAGAGTATGATCAGGGGGCTCAAGGGACTGCATGAAGTGACCTATGCTTTTCATTACAATGAATAGATGGTCTGCTGAGATTCATCTACTCGTTTTAACAGTTTTATTTTTGGAGTGAAGATGTATAACTTAGTGTGGGTCCAAGGAAGACATTTTGGTAATTCGTTAACCGTACAGGTTTGAGCTGAAACATCTTTAGCAACGTTTTTTGAACCATAATCTCGTATTCCTTATCCCAAGACAAAGTACATTATCTGCTTTAGCATCCAAATGTCACAAATGCAATCGACGCATACAGCCAACTCCAGGAATTGAGTTGAAACTTGCTACTAAAAACATGAGAGCAGGTAATTTAGCTGCTCGATAGTACCTTGTCACAACAAAACATCAACAATGCTAATTGACATCCACACCATCACCATGAAGTATCATTGTTGAAGTTTCAGTGTTGGCTAATAAGCCATCCCATGAGGGGCTCGCTTTTGATAAAGCGATTCGTGACAATTTACTTTTTTAAACTTGTTTGGGAACCATAAACAAGCGACCAGATCACCGTTTTGTCTATTCAAACTTGAAGTTACACAAAGCAAAAGGTAGCCGTTAAGGTGAGAACAAACATGTCTTTTACGGAGTCAATCTTAGACCCATGCTAAGTTTTAACCAACAAGATGTTGCTTGCAATATAAATGAGCCAAAGGATTAAGCTTCAACTGGTCCTTAGGCCAGCTAAATTAGGATAACATGAGTTAGGATAACGGAAACCCAACCCCCTGATATACCGCTCAATGAAACTGTTCGCTCCTTTTTATGTGAAAGGAATATCATACAGCTTCCATGTGGTTGTCAGCTTGCCGTTTGGCCTCCTGGAGCGTTGCAGTGTAAACATTTTAATTGTACGGCATGCACCTGGATGAATATTGCAATAGCATCATTTTGCTAGGAGTTTAGCAGCACGTAATATGTTTATATCCTTGTTATGCAATCATACTGTAACTTCCCAAAGTTTGTTTCAACTTGTTTCAAAGCGGTGGAACAGCTGCCTAGTTCTTCCCCACAACCCGTAGGAAATTTAGGATATTTATGTTCAGACAAATCCACATCAACAGACAAGGATGACAGGGACTGGAGCGAAGCATCGTTTTGACCTGTGTCTGTAAACTCCTGCTTTATGTCTCTGCCAAGTGCAGATTCTTCTGAAGGTTTGCTGTTCATCGTGGGCGCCGAATCCGAAACATTGCGTGTAGCAGCACTGTTGACAAGGTTATCGCCACTGTTCCGTTGCTGCACGCAGCTGGATTCGCGCGTCTCTACACGCCGTCGCCTTCTGCGTCTGCGCGAACAAACCACATGTTTTCGCCACTGTATTTCGCTGCTCACAGCAGCTCACGCAGCAAGTTCCAGTTGAAGAAACGCAATAAATTCATAAATATAGTGAAAAATCCACTCTTTTTACAAAATCATCTCGAGACTAATGTGACAAAAACTCTGTGGTGTCATCTTACATGCAGTTCGTAGGGAACGCGTCGAAAAGTAAGTTGAATTTGAAGACCCGTTTACGTGCACACCGTAACAGTTTGATAACGCGTCACGTTTCCGCTGGTAACAACATCCTGCTGTAAGTAAAGCTTGGAGCAATCGAAATCGTGAATTAGAACGTTGTTTACAACATCTGGTGTTGCACTGTGTGACTATACCCTCTACTTCCGTAACACGAACGTTGCGAAGACTACTCGCGCGTGCTGGCCTATGGTCTACCTTTCCTAGATATAACACGAAATCGTAGATTTTCCGAGGAATTTACGGATATAAAAAAATTACAGAACTTACCTGAAGTTGCCGTTGTCGAACATTTTTTCGCTGCCAGCATCAAGGGTCCAGTAATTTCCTTTCCCTGGATCACTGTCGTGCCGCGGAACCTTTTTGAAGCAGTCGTTCAGCGAAAGGTTGTGTCTGATTGAGTTGCGCCATCCCGCCTTGCTGTTTTTGTAAAACGGAAAATAAGTTACGACGTACTGATAGATTTGTCGCAGAGTCATTCTCTTCCTCGGCGCGCTCTGTATAGCTAAAGCGATCAAAGCCGAGTACGAGTACGGTGGTCGTGTGTTTCCTTCGTCGTCCTTGACACCTTGTATCTGGGATAACTTACTGTCTGATTCGCGGTTCGTGCCTTTGCTGTCATCTGACACAGGGCTTACTGACGAACTTACGCTCAATGCACATTGGCTATCGCTCGTAAAAAGATTTCCGACGTCGGAAAAGTTGTTTTGATCCAAGGTCTCGACTTTGACAGAAGGCATTTCACTGCCGCCATATTGATTTGGATACCCGGAAATAGCCTGTTCGTCGGTAGGATCGCTTATGCCCCCAACGTACATTAAGCGCGGAAGCTTCGAAGCGAGGCTGCTGGAAAATCCCGTCTCATCAGTACTACTGGAAACTGGAAGGTTGCTGTCACCTTGTGAATAACCGTTGGTTGAAGGGTAGAAGTTGCTGCCAGCGTTCATCTGAGGTATTGGATCCACAATGGGCATAAAGCTTTGTTCTGGCAGACCGCAGTAAAAACTGAAGTTGGTCAAATCTTGGTCTGGGCATTCCGGCTGAGAAATGTCAGATAAACTAGCAAAAGATCTGCTCTCTGGAAAATGGTTTGAATCTTCCCAGGTGAAAATATTACCCTTGTCCTCAGCATTACACGGGGGATGATGGTGATTGACGACAGGACTCGGGACATTGTAGGTCTCACATGAAGATGCAATATGCGCATTATGCATCATCAAAGGGTTTTCGAGCAGCGGGGAAAGACCAGATTCTTGTGAAAAAGTGTCGGGAAACTGGTAACATGACTGAAGCACAGATTGGCTATCGTCAGGGGACGGTAAAATGCTCACTGGTGTTAAAGCCGAACTAGAAGAATTTGATCTGCCGGATGACACGGAATGGGAACTTGTGCGACGATGGTCATTCCATCTCAAGCTGCTGTTGAACGATTCCATGGAACACTGCGGTGACAAGTCACTGTGGTTTTCGACCGAATCAAAGTTTTTAGTGGCTTTTTCGAGGTGCGGAAATGATGTTGTCAATATTCTCTTCCCATATGCGGTGCAGTTGTCTTGTAATAGCGATGATCCGATTTGGTAGGAACTAGTAAGCAGTGGAGCGGAGCAGTGTGAATTGTAAGCCGTGTAAAGCGCAGGTTGTGCTGGTACAAGTTGGGCCAAATTGTTCATCTCCATGACGCTGTCGTTGGAAACTTGGCGAGGTAAGTTGCATTCATTTTTTCTCAGAAAAAGATTTCGTGCTTTTCTGCTGTTTCTGGTTGGTTCGTTCACAGAAAAGTGTTTGGTAGGTAACAGTACTTGATCACGTGGGAATGCATGAGTTTGGTTAACGTTATCGCTATGGAAACCATTCTTGCTTGTAAAAGTTCGATTGGAAAGAACATCGTTGATTTTAGCAACACTTCGGCAACTACTTAGTTGAATCAATTGCGCTCCATGGGTCTTATCAGCACCCATTTTATTCACCTTCCCATCCCAGCGTGGTTCATCAAATGTCTTATTAGAGCAGCAAGATGTTCGACAGGTTTTACCCGTTTGCAAATCCATTGCACCTGCAGAAACCAGGGCCAAGTTGCCACCGTAAAATGAGGCAGTTTCAGCCATGTTGCCAAACGTGGAAATGTCTCCGATCAGATTGAGGTGCTTCTGTGGTTCTTTTTCCACTCCAAAATATTATCTGAAGATCAATTGGATGTTTTGATGAAGTCTTCTACACCTGCAAAATAAATTCATATGGTTTTTGCCAAAGTTACAAAATATAGAAACAGAAATAAGAGATGAAAACGGTTTGCGATTGCCATGCTCATTTTCCATGGCTGGCATGCTGTATCACCGATGTTCATATGTTTATATTTTGAATGATCAATTAGTTATGCATGAAAATGAAAATGCGCAATGCAATTGGGTGCTTTTTGAAAAGTTTTCGGAGAAGATTCGTGCGCATTCAACTGTGTCAAAAGTGGTTGATCGTCCTGTGTCTAATCGTTGCGTTTGGCTTGAGTGGATCTTGCACTGTTGCAGTAGAATTTCCCTGACCTGATTGTATCGTACAGTAAATTGCAATTCAGGCGACTATGAGCACTAAGCAGTTGTCCTAAAACGGAGCAAGGAAGCAACAACGTTTTAAGAAATATCACTTTCTATCCTTTTTCCAACATTCCGTGTTACGGATTAGCAGATGAAGTAGAACACCACAGCATTAGTGCAACAACAATTGCAATATTCGTCAAACCCGGCTTGGTCTTGATGCTCCGAAACACGCACAGTATACGAATGTTGCGATCGATTTATAGTTCGCGGTAGTCGAACTTTATTGTTACTGCAGGTCACAATCTGCGCAAACCCTCCTCATGATATCACAATAAGGATACGCCATCACAGAGTAAAAAAATAAAACCTCGTTTCATCTAGGGCAGTGGTTTTCAATCATTTTTGTACTGCGACCCATTATAGCAACTCACATAACCCAACGACCCCCATGTAAAACTTGAATAAAGCAAATGTAATACAGCTGTGTATATAAAATGTCTACTCGCGACCCCTCCAAAAATGGTTTACGACCCCTCTGGGGTCGCGACCCAGGTTGAAAACCACTGATCTAGGGCAACACTTGTCTTACGAATAAAAACCTGCTTTTTGCACCATGACAACTGTCGTTACGCACAGGTACGCTGATCTAGTGCAAGAGAGTTTCTAATTAGCCCCGGTGGATTACGTGTGATTTGGCTGCACGATGAACGAGTAACAGCGGTGTGAGTGCAATCAGCTAGACGCGTGATAAAAGGCCGAAAAAACTATGGTGCCGACAGCTTGACAATTCTTGAATCATACTTTCACAGCTTTAATCGCATGTGGTTAATGATTCGATTGCTTTCATTTCTATTGCTCGGTTTAGACATATAAAGGCTAAAAGCAAGTGAAAAGGTGTCAGCGTCTAAGCGATGCGCTGCGAAACACTAGTCAAGTTTGGTATCAGCAACACTAGTCAAGTTTGGTATCAATATTTTGTTTGATGAAAATGTGTTTATGCAATATTGTTACTCACAGCATTTATAGTTGGGATTCTTTGTTTTCAGACCAAATTCTAGGGTTTTCAAAATTACAACCTGGTTGGAAAATGCACTGCAACTGTGAAACATTTTGTAGTTACAGTTGTCATTGCGGCAAAAATGCTGCGTGATAACCAAGCAAACTTTTATCAAAATTTTTGGTGAGTCACTTGCCAATCTTTTTTTGCAAAGAACGACTCTCTTGACTCATTGGTTCTCAATATTTTTGGCCCATAGACCTTCTTTTTAAAAAAAATTATCCGATGGACCATTTTGCCATGCTGGCACCTCATGAACAACTAGTGAAACAAAAGAACCTAAAAATGATCTTACTTAATTCATTGCACAGTAAAGGTTACAATTTTCAGGAACGGTTTATCAGGGATTTGAGGAACCCTCTGTGGACTATTACAAGTTCCAGGCGGACCACCGGTGGTCCACGTTAAGAATCATTGCTTCTACTGTATATACAAAAATCAGTGTTAATGATGTACATAAAATCATGTTTGCTTAAATTTTTGCCACCGTGCACAGGAGAGTAAAGTATTTCTACTTGTGGCCTACAACGTTGGGGTATTCAGCAGTTTATACGAAAGATAAAGAGGCCGGCTAATTGGCTACGCAGGAAAATTAATGATTTGTTCAGGTCAGTGACTTTACTTTTGGGAATAATTTCGGTGGCAAAGTCTCTTTTATAGCAATAGGACTGCTGACCATTTTCGTAGAAAAGGACCCACCCACATGCGCATGCGCAAAGGACCCCCCCACATGCGCATGGGCGTCGGAAGGATTTTTTCCAAGGAGAGTCAACGGTGATGATATTTCATTTCACCAACCCCGAAACTAAGATTTAAAAATTTTTGCACTAAAGCGTTAATAGCAACATATCAAATTTCAAAATCCAGGGAGGTCAATGCACCTCTGCATCCGTTCAAACGCCCATGTATATGCGTATACAAGTACCAAAATCTGACTTCGTCACGATACTAAGGGATACGAATATCAGGTAATCTTGCTATTTCAGATCATCTCCTTTGCTGCCTTTCTTTCTCTAAAGGTTTTCAGAATGAATGAGTCAGATTTTTACTTGACATTCTATGCCAGTAGCGTTAGACTTTACAGCAGTATTTGTGCACGGCGTGGTACATAGGTATAGTGCCAGGAAAATTCTCGGGGTGCGAAAGATTTTTGTCCGAATTTCCACAAACTTGCAACTGTTTGTGTGAGTATGTAGTTCATCACTTTTTGGATGACCTCCAAAAAATGTCTTTATGTGATTTCGTCCGGATTTTCAAGGATTTTGCCCGGATTTTCGACAAATCAAAACTTTTGGGGGCATGTTTTTCACCCTCGGAACCCCTGTCTCCTACACCACTGTCGTGGTATTTGAAATATATACCAAACGTCATGCTCATTTTTCAGCTGATTAGCAAAAATCAACTTTTAAGTTTTTAACGCATTTTTTCATCGAAATTTTAACATTTGCTAAGAAACAACAAGACAACAACCAACGATTCAAATGAAATTGTATGCTGTTTAGAAAAACAACTGCTTACATCGTCAGCAATAATTTACTAAATCTTTTTGGACTCAAAACAGGAATACTAACTTGCAACACTGCTTCAAACGTTGTTTTGGTATTTTTGACCCCAGAGTTCAACTTTGTAAAATTCGCTGTTAATGTATTATAGAAATATAAATATATAAAGTCGTTGGATCTGTATTTGTTCTTTACCTTATCTTACTCAAGTTGAACCCATTTTTGTAGTGGACGTTTTTTACAGATATAAAAGTCATTTCACAATAATCGAACATTTTGAAAAATCAACTGTTGTTGATCTAAGTGACCACTGCGTTCAAAACGCTTTGAGTGGTTAACATGAAATACATTTTTCGTCTTTTTTTTTGCAATAACAATATCCTGCCGGAACTGAATCAATTACATTCTACATGTCTGTTTTGAGTCACGTATCTTGAACAAAGAAATGGGCAGTGTACTGGAATACCTAGAAAACACTTGAAACGACACGCTTGCATATCGAGTTAGATCAGCACTCAGGCTCAGTCAGTGCTCTACTCTTTGTTTTGGAGATTCGGAAAGGGGGTGACATTTCTATAATTCATAAATCATATGCTTTTGCGTTTTGGCAGCTTGTTCTGCCTACGACCCAGACGACTGAGGATCTGTTTGAAGTAGCACACTAGTAATTGCAGTGAATTTATTAAAACAACCTTGTTAAAATGCAATAAACAACTGTTTAGTGCGTGATCACTCACAGAACACTAATGATATACTATCATATTCATAGCCTGAAAGTAATAAAACGCGTGAAATCTGGTAGCAAGCAAAGTTTGCCTTTTAATGCTCTAAGTGGCAGTAAATAGTTCTGTTTGAACGCTGTATGACATGCTATTTTGTCTATTTTCCAGTGGGCACCTGACTTCTGAATGAGTCGTTCGACTTAGCCAGTGCCATTACTCACATCGAGAAAGAGTAACGATGTCATCACTTTTAACTGTACTTCCACGTTAAGATTTGCACATTGGTTTCTTATTTTGCAAGCTACTAGGGATAAAAATAATCCAACTTACAGACTGCAGGAGAGGAAGAGCATATGGGTAATGCTTTCGTAATGCATATTGTGTTGATAGCTGAAAAATTAAAAATCGCGTTCAGCGCAGAGAAAATGCGTAAATACTTTACCTCATGTTTTGCTTATATTGTTTCACGTTCAAAGCATCCACACCGAATCATTTGCACTTTGCAGTATGTCTGCCCTAAAACTTTGCAATATATCTGTAAAGGAAATTTTGACGTAATAGAAATTAAACTGATCTTTCTGGATCTATGGAGCCTGAAGAACAACGAACAGAGGCCTGTCAGTAACAATTTTACAGGCTAGATCTCCTTTCGGTCTGCAATACGCAAATTGGCTTAACGCTTACAATGCCTTCTCTGTCTTTCCATTTTGATGAGCGCCGCTTGCTTATCAACCTATTCCGCTGGATTTTGCGAAGCTACTGTTAAATAATGTCTTTGTGCCTGTGCGCTTCTCCGTACGTTACCGGCCTTCGCCTGCAGCACGTCGACTCATTTCCTTTTGCGTGTAACGTGCCCTCGTTGCTCTGAGCACCCGGCGCACCGCTCCGCCCGCATATCCACTCCTGCTTTATGCAAAAAGTGCATAACGGAAAGCCTTTTCCTTGTGAGATCACACTTTTCCTATAAATTCTTTTGTAAGCTAACTTGTCTCCGAACTACAAAAATGTACGGGAGCAACAACATCTAAACAATGGCCTTATCAACGCAAAGTGATTTTTTTCGCTTAGAAATTAGTGTTTATCAGTTGCATTACCCTCCGTCTTGCAGTTTCGCTCGCCCGCCTTTGTCGCTCAGAACAACTGTACGGTTTTACAGCTTAGCTTACATCAATCGCTGTGAAAATCCACAAGCGGAAGCTGCGCGCAGCGGAAGTGCTTCGTCTTGTCTTTTTTCTCTCACCCGCACGATGACATGTTTCTTTTTTCTCCTATCCGACCGCATTTATACTTTTAATTTCTCTCCCTGTCACTCGCATGTGTGGCTCTTTTCATTCTGAACTCTGTTTTTTAGTTTCGCAATGACTTGCAAATAATATTTACGAGTTCAGCCATTATGAAAAGTGCGTTTCAATGCGAGAATCATTGCCTTGTCTAACGAGTACATCTATAGCGCCATATTTCAAACTTGATTTTCTCCAACAAGAAGCAACCAAGCTTCCTTAGTAGTGCCAAGCAAATGTTGTTTCTTTCGTTATTTCAACAGGGTCGTTAAGCAAGGTTTCTCTTGAAGAGTTAAAGGAAAGGCGGATTAAGAACGCAGCGTGATAGTCTACGAGACTTTGATTCGGGTTTATCAATTTCGCCAACACTTTTCACTAGATTTCCGGAGAGGTTGCTGTGCGTGGGTTTGGGCAATTCTTGCGGTGCTGTTCATTTTCCTTCCAAGTACCAAGCACAACATCTTGTGTAACGTTGGCAGCCACTTTTATTTCGGTAAACGAAATCTCATCGCACGCTGACCAGACCAGTTGTTAGATTCGCGGACAGGCGTCATTTGCAAGAGCACAGCACCTTCCTACCACCTTACCACTAATAAGCCCGTGTTCGCATTCCATTACCACTGGGAAAAAGTGTCGGTCTCAAGGCACGATGCTGTTGGTAGTACGTTTCACAAGTAATATCAACTGTTGAGCAATATAATCGGTAAAACAGTTCCAGCGCCAAAGAAGTTGCATGTTGAAAATTTCAGGGTACGATTTCTAATGACGCTAGTAGGTGTTTGTTAAGTTCTTTTCTTGCAACATTACTCTTCTTCTTGTCCATGTGTCACGATGTAACACAAAGACTTGTAATCCAAGTTTCCTGCGGCGTCAATGGGAGACATTTGGAACATCTGCTGAAGCTGCAAAGCGATAAAGGAGTTAATAAAGAAACGAGTGACAGCTCAAGCGGCTGGTAACCGTTGCAGTGAATCTTGTGGCCAAACCTTTGACTTTCTGTTGGCAGATACTGACCACGCTAAGTGTATGGAATAAAAGACAAATCCTAGCCACGGTACTAAATACTAAAGAAATATCGTCGACTCGACCTAATGTACGGTAAAAAACGCTCAAATTATTTTATTGTGTAAAATTAGATAGGGAGTGTTTGCGAGGACGATCTCACAAGCATGCATTTTGTAATGACACAGTAACACTTTTTTGATAAACGGTCGAAGTCTAAAGTACGTGACCAGCTGTGATAATATACCGCCTCTGCAAAAAGGCTTGGTTAAAAGTTTGTAAAAATATCGTGAACACGTGATCGGTTCCTGACGTTAAAACCTCTTGCAACCCGCTACTTTAAAAAGTTTGTTTGATCTTTCAGTGTTCGTTCAGCCAATCCGTTTCTAAATTAACTTTTCTCTTGCGCATTAACAAACGGTGTTCATTCCGTTATTAACAAACGCAGCACAGTAGTATGTGAATAATATCTTTAAGCATTACAATCCCACATCAAGTACGTGGTCTTTGAGTGAAAAGACGTCACTCGACACAGCAAATTTTGCGCAGATGTTGAACACGACAGACGTATACCTCCGACTGGTCGAATCGATCAGCTTGTGTTGTCAAGATCTCTCCCAGTCTGCGGAATTACATAGGTCCGGTATGAGGTGAAAACAATCGGTAATTTTTTTTTATTTGGCTGTTTATTGCGTTCATGTAGTGAATTACTTACACGTTTTTGTGGATGACGCCTTTATCTTCGGTATCCAGTAGCTTGAAAGCGGCCAGGATTGTGTCCTCTGGGTCGGTGCCTGGGTAATTTTGAGGTACATCACAAACAATCAAAGTATTACACAAATGGAAGTTTGAAACTTAAATCACCTTCTTCAGCGAATTTGTAATGCCAGTAACATGTCGGTGTTTTTACCAGTACAAAACCATGCAAGATACCACAGGCTTGGGCACTGGCTCGGGACTTATGATATGAAAATCAAATGTCAAACTCTGCTGAAGGTTACTTGCAAGATGTACATGTGGTTTAAAGTAGCTATCGAAGGTAACACTGAATACATAACAAAACATGAAAACAACTAAGAAAGAAAAAAAGTACCATAACAGTTGCACCAACCACAGTCATTAAAGTCGTTTTTGGTGATTTTAGCCATGCATGTTGAAATGAAAATCAGTATGTATGTCAGGAATTCAACACTGCTGGGAAGAACGCTATTGTTACATAGAAAGTCTCAAGTTCAAAGTTATGGATGGTAGTGTCCGTGAAGTCGTCTGTTGAGAGCGAGATGAGAGTGTACTGCAGAACGTGGAATAGCGCAGCACACTCATTAGCAAAAATGAAGACTTGACCTTCCACAAACTTTCTAGCCCTGCGCAAGCTTTGCTTCTCTGCAGTCATAGAAGCTTATAAATTAATACCAGTGTTTTATTACTTGCAGGACACTTGAAAATTCAAATCAAACTTCCGACCTGCACTCGTGCAAAGCAACTGAATTAGTCGGTGAATCCATCACAAACACAGTTGGGTTTGATTACAACGACAGGATGTTGCATCGCATGCATGATTGTGTAGCTTGCAAGTGACTAACAATTTTACATCGTGTCGGTTATCGCAGTTACTTTAAACGTAGAAGCTGAAGCCACGCAAAGTGCACAAGGATCGCAAAATGCACGCAAAGTACTAAAAGTTAGCCTTCAAGCTTTTGACCACGATTTGCAACTGTGATGACCACATTTTTCAGCAAACATCTGTGCAGTGCCTTGATAACAATACGACAATTATTTTTGCGATGTGCACGAAATGTTAAGAGTTTCTACCGCGTGAAAGAGCAAACCAGGCTGCCAAGAACGTTTTTGTGGAGTTGGTTTAGTTTCCGATGCAACGCAAAACTGTACATATAAGTCTTTTAGAAACCTTTAATTTTATCTCCCATCATAGAAAGAAAAACTGTAAAATTTAGTTGGCCTGGCGCTTCTTCTATCATGGCTTCTAGGTCACCGCTGCTCTTCGTGATTCCTGCCAAGCATGAATGAAACAAACATAAAATGTGATGAAGGTGATAAGCCACGAGATTTTTCAGGCACGAATGGGATATATTTCTCACGATGCAGATGAGTACTTTTTAAAAAATGTCAGTGGACATATTCTAAATCTAAAAGCAGTTTGCGTTCATGCTGTCTCACCCCTGCACAATAAATAAATAAATAAATCAACAAATTCCATTTTTTTGCTTCTTGATATTCGTTCTGTTTTTGATATGTTCATGCGGAAACTCGCCGTTTTTTCTCTTTAACAGCAGCACAACTTCGTTTTTGGATATAATTTGCAGTTTTGTGCGAGTTATTTTTACACGAATGCACCAACGCGAGCTTCTCCGTGCTGGATTAATTGCAAAATAAGCATTAATCAAGGATAAAATCAAATTCTAATTTGGCAGAGTTATCATGTTTGGTTTTATAAAAACGTACTCTAAATCAAATGAATGGGTATTTTGTTGAAGATGATCTCATGCAAGGCACTTGTCATGACACTGGTGCTTACATCAACGAATTTATTTGGCTGCGAATTTCGTGACGCCAAGTGTGATGAAAGTCACTCCTTAAACTGATACATTTGTGACAATTCAAAATTTTTATAATGTGAGAAATGCTTCTATTACGTATAAGCATGATGTAAAAATTAAGCAAGTATTGAAAAGATTGTCAAGTGTAACAATGTTTACTATTCAGTGTGACATGAAAGGTTAAAATTATATGAACACATGGATGAGGTTTCACGGCATGGTGATGGTTACCAGATATCTTTGCTCCCAGCATCCCCATAAACACTTGAAAATTGATAGGTCCGTTGCCCTCCTCCAACATGGCCTTACATTTTGCATCAGGAAGATCGCGCCCTGTTTTTAAATGATCGCTGGATTCACGGTAAACACTTACAACAAATCGATTTTTGCTTTAAATAAAAAAGATATTAGAAGTTCTTTTCATTGCTTTCATAAAAACATATTGTATAGTGATGCAGATGATGGACAGGGTTTGAGAAACAGCTGCATCTTGCGATGACATTCCTCATTAGACGTTATTGAAGCATAGATAATTCGGTTAACAGCAGTTGGGACATAATTCCCAGTCACCTAGTCTTGAAGTAAGACTGAATGAGGAGTTGTTTTGTGACGAAATTGTATCGTTTCAAAAAGCTTTTTTATGGAAAATCAAACACTTAGTCATTAAGTAAATGATAAACTAAGAAAATAAAATCATAAGTGACGCACTTTGTTCATTGCTTTAATAAATAGGCAATACAACCCGATAACGGGGTTCAGCATCAATTAATTGGATGAAGCATCTCACAAAATTTTAGTTTGCGAAATATATTGCAAGGACCTCGAAACGTTTTCATTGGTATTGGCAGTTGTTCTTTTTACGAAAAACAAGTAAGTTAAACATGGAAAAGAGCAATTTGCGGACAGCATACCCTATCTATGAGTCTACCAATGCAGTAAAGGCATAAAAATGCGGAAGTTTGTCTTTGGAACTTGAGGGAAAATAGTCTTATTATCAAGTTGACTAAGCGTGCAAAATCCACGGAATGTCACATATGCAGTGTGTGTCGTACGGGTTACGATTTTCGTGCTGGAATACTGCAACTTTGCTGCAACGTTTAAATAATGTTTTTCGGCTGAGGTGAGTTGTGCCAGACAAAATTTCTATTATCATACATCCTTGTAAAAAACATTGTATCCTTGTGAAAAAAAACATTGTAAATTAGCACCCACATTGCATTAAAAAATGTGTTCAAGCAAGCTCTAACAGGCCGCACAATTTCCCATGATCTTGCTTTCAAAAGCTACCGTGTGGATGGTTTCACTTGCGCAGGCAATCAAACATGTTATGCCTCGAGCAGCATTTTTCCAGAACGACTGAGTATAGTTTTGCATTAAGAACAAGTGAACCACTTGCATTTGTCACCACGGAATAGGAAAGGAGGCTCGCAGCCTTGCTTGCACCCAGCAAGCAGTTGGCGTGCCAGCAGCATAGCTGCCACGGGAACAATCACGACAGATGGCATTCGTAAAATCCCACATGAACAGCGTTTACCTAAAGAGGCGTAGGTGTCTTTGAGATCCTCTTTGTCGAGGAAACCGTCTCTGTTGGAATCCATCATGGTAAAAGCCTAAGAAAAAAGTATACGGTTTTTATGCTATCTAAAGTTCTTTACGAAACAAGTTTGACTTTTACAATTTTCATCGGATTTTTGCATGTAGAAGGAACATTTTTGTTTGTCGTATTTTGATTTGTAGTATATACGACAAAATGGATCACCCATAGATGTAACGCTTACCTTTATAATTTTAACAACACTTGTGGTCAATAAAAGATACACATAAAAAGAGGCGAATCTAGGAATTGACTTGGGGACCGTGTCCAGTAAGTTTTTAGGTTTAGCTGTCCGGTTGGTACCAGGGAACTCCAGCATAACTGAAGATGAAGTTAGGTTTTATTTTAGTTTGCTTTGTTGTTTCGCATTTTCGGTCGGAAAGAACTTAATCCCCGTTCTAAACGCCGTGATCGTCACTATATGACATAACACACACATTCGATGCTTTCATTTCTTAAAAAGATTCATTTTCTCTCAGATCAGAGGTTCTTAAAGTTTTTCGGTAGCGCCCCTTTTGGTGATAGTCATTGATACTCGTGCCTCGCCTAACCTCACAATCAAACACAAAGAAACAGAACAACAATTTATTTGCCATTATACTGCTTTTCAGCAATGTGCCTCAGCCATACTTGCGCCCCTAATGCGAACCTACCTTTCACGCCCCACAGTTTAAGAACCCACCACCCAGGTCTTAGATTAAACTTGCCTCCTAAAGCTTGCGGAAGGACGTCTGCGCAATTTTTACGTTGCGGTTTAATCAGACATTTTGTTGCAACGCAAGTGGACAAAATTCAAGTGGCCGACAGTCGAGTGTTACGTACAGTATAGCTACGGTAAGGCCAAGAAACGCTTGCGATGAAGTAACGTTATCTTGTCCTTGACAAGGACATTTTGCGAGAAGCAGTTCCGAAGAATTTCGCTTCCGCCCAAAGCCTCTTCTCGGAGCGCGACGCGTGAGGAAGTTCTCCCACATTTCACAGCGAGGATGCGTCGTGACGTCAGGCCCACGTCCGGAGCTGCGACGCAGAGACAAGTAACGCTTTACCAGCAAGCGATAATTGCAGATGGTCCCTAACACGTCAATGCTAGTTTGGGAGGAAGAGCTAACAAACGAAAGGAGAGTTTTTTTATTGTAAGAGCCCGTACGTTAAACGCTGCTTTTGCAAAGGCCAAGATGAAGACATCGAATGAGACCGCTTAGATCAAGTTGTGAAGAGTGATCAAGTTGTAAAAAAGTGCAACTGGCATTTCTATTTAAGCGCGAAACGAACGATTGAACGCAGCAGCACCAAACTGCCTGCGACCTGGTGATTTTACCTTGTCATATGTTGTTTGCACCTAATAAACCATAAAAAACGTTTGGTATTCCCTCTGTATAATCACCCTAATTTGCTGCGCGGCACGTATCACCAAGACAACGTAAATAACGTACAGTGTTCTTTCAGTTATTTCCGTGTTTACCCGTACCTAACAGAAATACCAAATTCGTAAAAGGTCTACATAACTGGCTGATGCATCACCGTCAAAAACATTGTATTGAGGTTTCAATGTAGCAGTTAGATCATGTTGGGATAAAAAAAATGTTTTTGCCTAGCTCAAAGGTTGCAAAATCCTGAAGGCAATTGTTCATCTTCATTCATTACTTCAAAGCGGCTTGAATCACAAACGTTCTGTTTACAAGACCTTGCTTTGCGAGTAGCGTCTGATCTTGTCAAACGCTTTGTTTATGCCCAGTGAAGTTGGTGGAATGAAAGCACTCGCAACAGTTTAAACTCTGGGCCGTATGAAGCACAAATACATGCAGCATTTAATGAAGAAAAACATACTTGTCAGCTACAGAGAAGTTCTCGTGAACTCCCCTTTTCCTCACCTTAAGCAGTCTGCTGCCCGTGGCGGGGTAACTTAGCATGTCGATAGGAACATGGTTGCTTGCAAGTGGGAAAAAAGTTGCTTAAGGATGGCTTGCCATAGTCTGGCTGCAAGCATGAAAAAAATACCTCGACCAATGACGAAAATGGATGAGCAAAGTACTTCCCACTAGCAAGTTGAAAAACGGTTTTTCGCGTGCCACCATTTCGTTGCAGAAAATCCATCACGCATAAAACGCACACCGGATCACGATTCGCTAACACGCCTTTCCTCTTCACGGGGTTTGGTTCGCCGCTAACGCGGAAAAAACTAGAGGTGGTTTGCTCAGACTCAATGAAAAGGCGTTGATAAGCAAACGACCAAAATACTGCGCTTCGTTCTTGGTTACACGCTACGCTTGCAAACAATTGTTTTTATCCCTATAATATTTCAACTTTAATCTATCAGTGTTATGAAACTGTGGAGGTGAACGTAATGATTGAATAAGGTTTCACGAGAGCAACTAAAGAAAAACTATTTGGTGACACGAAAATGAAAACTGTACGTTTCGTTTCATAACATTAGCCTGGTGGTCGGCAAACTGTGGGCCTCGGCCCAATTGTGGGTCTTTTAACACTTTTTATTGAGCCGAACAACAGTTTCTGTTGTGGGCCGCATGAAACGCAAGTTGCAATCCTGCGCCGGTTGCTGGGACTAAAACATAAAACATAGGTTACTGCAACAACTATGGAACATTGACTGTTTGACATTAACAAACATTGCTTTTGTCATTATACGGTTTATATCATTTACATAGCATTGTTATCTAAGAAGTAACTGAATGCGCCAAAGTTTGAAATTGGGCCTTCAAAGATAAACATGGGCCTTTGATTACGACTGAAAGGGCGGTTTGGGCCTTCATAACGGAAGTCTGCAGATCACTGCATTAGATCATAGAGAATAGTTAAAACTTGGATTAGTGGAAATCTGTATTTTGCTGGCACTGAACTGAGTCGTACAACGCTTTATCCCAAACCGTAAATGTTGAACCCTGTTTTGGCACCAGTTGCAGCATATCGATTGGCAATCAAACTAATTCTTACTTCCTTGAATTCTTGAATCTGCGATTGATCAAACATCGAGAAAACATTGGAAGTGGCTCTCTGTGACCTTTGCTTGGTACCTTCCTTCTTCTTGGTTTTACGGCTCGCCTGTACAATAGCGTATGGATCGCTAATTATGCTTTGCACTTTTATTAATCCTTACATTTTATTTTTAAAAACCTTCGAACAACCTCTACGAATGGACCTACGCTTTTACCACGCAAAACAGTATTTTCGTAGGGCTTGCAACTGCGCAAAACTGATTCACTCAACTTACCATGATGACTATAAATTAATATTGTTACACTATAGTAAGAAGCTCAACAGACACCCCGTTTCTCGCTTGTCAATGGCACTGCTCTTGAGTGTTTATCAGTGGGACTGATAGAAGACTTATCCGGCCTTGCGAAAAAGTGGACAGGGCGCGTACGAGTCGGTTATATTTAGTCTTACGTCATAAGGGATCTGATTAAAGTGAGCTTCGCCGGAGAGATCCATTTAAGGATGTCAGGCATTCAGCTGTTTTCAAAGCACGGCGACATGCAACAGGGAGCGCAACTGTTCGTTGCTCCTGCTTCTTCTTACAGCAGCCTGCATTTGTGAGCGTCTCGCACGCAGGCCGCTCGTTCGTATTCCCAAAGGGATCACTGCGGCGGGCGCACGTCACGGCATGCTGATTACTGCTCACCACAGTTTCGAAGGATGCATCCATTATCATGACAGATTTATATGTAGCAGAGGGTCTTAGTGCTCGTAAGGATTGTGCGCGTAGCATTTTCATGTTAATACGGAAAATTTCATCAAAAATGCCTAACGAGTTGTTTCAAATAGGTTAATGCGCACCGGGCGGTGGTCATGGGCACATAAAATGGAAGTTATTCCACATTTGATTTCGAAAAATGTTGTGTTGAAAGGAATCCCAACTGCAGATGTTTTTTCGCATTAGCTGGCAACACAATCAACCGGAGAAATTAGCAAAATTTTATTATTTCACAGACCTGGTTGCAATTGCTTTAGAGTATAGAGGATGCCCTTACTATATTTTGGCAAGTTTTAAGACTTAATGCTAATTGGTGAGATACTGTATTTACAAACCAATGATCTCGAGTGACGAAGTAAAATGATTGAACGCTTGTCCCGTCCTCATCTTTCACAAAGGGAAATAAACATGTGAGGAATCCGGAGACTGTTACAAAGAAAAAGCTGCATGCCGGTTACTGTACTGTAACAACAGGCCGTTGTGCCTCGCAACAATATCGCATTCTGCTGCACAGGATTCTACATTCGAAGACGTTTGGTTCCGATGTGGTTTAAGATGTCAGAGGGTTCTACTCCGATACAAAGGAAATTACAGTTGTCTGGGACCTTTAAATGGAACCCTTGTAGCGTTGATGACACGCTGTTTACGCCCCACAAACGTTAAAAAATCTGTGGTTGGCTTTGGAAGGCTATAGCAGAGTTCAGTTAAAATTTAGATTTTCTTATGATATGAAGCAACACTTTCGTATGGAAAAGTACTCTGGGCATGAAAACTGTTTTGTATCTTTAAACACACAAAATATAAGCTTATTTTTATTTGAACATTTTTGGTGAAGGTGCTCACACATTTTGCAGGTTAATGAAAGTTTTTACTAGAATTATTTCGGCTTGAAAACGATTTTGATATTAATGCAGCGAATGGTACTTGCTTGTTGCTTGGTTGAAATATAAACTTTATGGGCTGCTTCTTTCATAGCGCTTAAATTACTACAGATTCACATCAACGCCACAATATCTGAGCAAACGTTTTGTGATCAATTTGGAAGAAGTGTGCATTTGATGAGTATTTGATTCATCAACAGTCAGATATTCTGTTCTCAAGACAAATGCCCAAAAACGGAAAGAAACAAATGGAAAAATGTCACATTTAAAATTTTTCAGACAGTTTCTCCAAATGGATGGAGGTAATCCCATTAATCCTATACAACACATTGTAGCTAAATCTTATTCTAAGGCTTGTCTTTGACTCCAAGGCTTTTGCGCCTCAGCGCTACTAGTGGTTGCAACAGTTGACAGAAAGCGAAACATATATCCACTTCCTCAGACGTCTTATGAAAATGGTATCGTTTGCTTTGACTGGACAACACTTGGTTGTCAAAACGTCTTTGTGCAAATGGTGAACGGGTGTAAGTATTGCAGCAATCTTGCCCAAGTCCTATCGCAAAAATTCATACCTTACAATCCCTTGGCATCTTTTATCTTCAGTATTGAAAACTAACTTGTGTAAAAGTGGCCCGGCATTCGTTACAAGTTTGAACGACTTCCTCCTACCAGCGTACACGTTACAGCTACAATAACGTGTATGGTCAGAGTGCACTGCCGCTGAACTGATATTGGCACCTTTGTCATCTGCTTGAGTGCCGCATTTGCTCCGTTTCAAATTTAATACTAATTTGAGCTGCAGTTTGGGATGCTGCTTGGCTTTAATTTTAAGCTCATTTCGTCAAAGTATTGCAAACGAAAGGAGGAAATTGGTGGTACGTGTTTTATAAATTTTGATTTCTTGAATGGCCCACTTCGACTCTTGAAAAATTAACGATGTCTATCGATATGCAAATGGGGTTCAAGCTTTGATAACCCACTTTAGTCAATTTTTTTATGACGAAGGTATTACCTATCTACGCACCACCATAACTTAGGCTTAGTATACCATAAAGTAACAATCGGAAATAATTCCAGTCTAGGCTGATAAAGTATGGTTTTTCTTGGGATCGGCTAAAACAAAAAGATAGTTTTAAAAAGCTCTGTTCAAATGGTTAAGCATTTCAAAAATAAGATATTTCCTATGGCAGTGTAACAGATAAGCTTTTCGCGGCCACAATTCTTTGACGTTCATTTAAGTAATTCTCCAAGACATTCAATTTACACTGTTCATTCATTTACTACCCCAGTTTTGCACACCATGTAAGCCACAGTTTCGTAGTCGGCATAGATATTGGTTTTGCCGATTGTAAATCATGTCGGCATATCACAATTACAACTTGTCGTTACCGGTGCAATAACAAGGGTTACATCACAAAACAGCTGGTTTTGCTCGGCTTCATGCACCGGACTTCCGCTGCGAACCCTTCTCGCTTACCACAACTTCTCTGCTTAGAGCTGCAACGTTAAACACCACAAAGACTGCAGTGGGTATGGCCTATACTGTAAGCATAACCCTTAACTTCCAATGTGAAACAAAAGATTAAAATACAACATAGGTTTGAACTCCAATCTGTCTGCAACTGCGTTGCTAAGTATACAGCTGCCAAGATTAAAACAATCTTTTGTATGTTCATCGTATTATGACAGGTAAAGGAAAGTTCACTTACCTTCTTCGGAGTAGACATGCTGCTGCGGACTTCGGCGAACAAGCTCAAAGAGAGACGTTTTCTGTCGTCTGGTGACAGTTTTAACAGTTCCTTGGTTTACACTGTTATCAGCTTTCTTTCCAATGCACTCCGCTTGACATCTGGCGTTTGTCATCTTTCAACCAGCGACAGTTTTGTAATTTCGCATGGAGGCATGAGGACAAGCATTTCTTTCACTTGTGTTGGACTCCTTCCTACTTTGTCCTTGAGCTCATCCACTGACTGCTGGAAAGTCAATTTACGCTATGTTGCTGTCGTGGACTGTTAACTTCTAGTATTGACAAACGATTGCGATTTTAAACATAAACATAGTAGAGAACTATCTTTTCACATGATAGTTATGAAATGAATTTGCTAAACTATTTTGCTCATCTTTTATTAATTGCAGCATTAAACCCGAATCCAAGTTTGCTTAAAACGTGTTTGTTGTAGGAGCGTTTTTAGGTAACACATTTGTTTAATTCTGTTCACATTCAAGTTTCAGTTTGCCTAGATTTTAAAAAGCAATTTTTGAAGTTCTCAAAAAAACCCAGAGCGGTGACAGATGAAAGCCTAATTGAGATGGAGGATTTTGCAGAAAATACACTACTTGTGTGCAAACTTCTTGCTTCCCACAAAGTTCTTTCTTCCCAGGAACCAAGCTTCATTCCTAAAGAAGCACAAAAAGCGAGTACAATGAAACAGAACCTGAACACCTCATTTATATGAAGCAGTGTGGTTTGGATTTTAAAGTTTTTGTTAGGTTTTCAACGGAATCGTCTTTTAGGTTTGTTTAGTGACCTCAGTATGCTTGAATAACACACATACCTTAGCGCATTATTATAAGAAAACCCCTGTAATAAGCTGAAAGTGTTTGGAAGTCGCCGGCGAAAAATATATGTGAGAAATCTCCCCCTATTCCACGGGTTCCCAACCTTTTTTACTCCAGCACCCCTAAAATATTTTGTTCTGACCTCGGAGCCCCTACAATATTTAATCGAGACTAGCTTTCAAACGTTTAGAAAAATAATTAAAAAATTTTAATATGTAAAGAAAATAAAACATATGGAAAAGAATGGATGACATAAATTAACATTTGAATATTCTATACAAAAAAGATCACTTGCTTGAAATTTGTACAAAACAATACAATCAAAAGGCTGACTTCCAAACTTTGCTAATGTGTTTCAGTTCAATCACTCTTGTTCCTGATTCTTGTTCATGAATTTTTCAAAACGTGGAACTATGTTGCTGATTGCAAAGGTCCAGCCGTTTTCGCTGGCAGTGAACATGATCGAACTGTAGATCTCGTACAGGTACAGAGGCATTAAAACTTTTCATTTAAGGAATTAATCAGTTGCTCAGGCTAGGCGATGGTGCATTCATTTTCCCCGCTTGTTGCAAGATCCGCATTTGTGTTCAAACTATAGTGCGTCTTTGAGACCGACTGTTCCGTTCACAACGTAGCAAAACGCAAACTATAGAGCAGTGGTTCTTAACCTTTTCCTTACCATGGTTCCCTCAAGTACTTGTTCTTCGTTTCAAGCCCCCTGATTATGAATAATCTCTAAAAGCAAATGTGTTGTTCGGTAAATTTATTGATCAAATTTTCATTGTTGTACGACGCTTAAGGACTCGCGACTCCCCTGGAAATTTGTTGACGTCCCCCGGTTAAGAACCACTGCTATGGATTCTGAAGTGTAGACTTGGCTAAAATACGGCTCGTTAAACTCTTTATGCGGCATGCGGAACTTGTCCAAATTATACAGTCAATTGACTGTTCTTATTCCTTGCAATGTCCACGTTTCCCCAGTACAATGTGCAGTCCAAAGGGTTGCCAGGTCCAGGTGCATCATTAATACGAACTCGCTTGTCAAAATATGCCAAACAAGAAGCAGGTTAAATGCTGTCAGTTTTGAACAAACCAGATGAGCACTCGTAAAACGTAATATTGCTACAAAACCACGCCCACAATTAGTCCATATAAACAAATAAATAAAAGTTGTAGTATACTCCAAATGTGCACACTGTAGAATTAAACTAGAAATCCTCTTACACATTTTGCATCCTTTGATTTCAAAAGGTTGCTTTAGGCATAGTAACCCAGTGGTGTAGGAGTTGAGTTTGCCAGCGCACCCCAAAAAGTTTTGATTTGGCGAAAATTTGGGCAAAATCTCAAAAAATTTGGCCCATATAGTTGCGACTTTTCAAAAAAATATTAATGAAATTATACTTTCTTGCTGTTGTGTGTATAAATGAAAGTTTATTATGTCTTAGAAAACAAATTAAATAATTGTAAAATCAACAAACTGTTTGTAGTCACTTTGTGTTTTGCTTGTTTTACTTTGCGAGAGTTTTAACTGACTCACTTGAAAGTTAGAGCAAAATAAGGCATTTCATTTATGTACTTCATTAAGTGTACATTGAGGTAATCTAGTATGCTGCAGAGCACCTACTTCATTATAGTAGAGACTAGCGTCCATGGCAAGTACATAAAAGCTTCTGGTTTTAAATTTAACTGAAATGTTTGGATCAACACATTTTGCCGTATCCTACTGTCGTATGTGCAGTTGAACAAATAATGTTGTGAGACTCGCAGCATAGTCTCAATACAGTATAAATAACATGATACATACCACATATATCTTATATATGTCTTCAAAGAAGGAAACAGCTTCAGGCTTATCTCAGATTGGTGAGAGTTCTTTGCTAACAGCAACAACTGGAAAGTGAATGCACGCCAAACTTCAGAACTGCGAGGCAGATGCTCAAGAGTAGCCTACTGGGTTAGCTGGCTTCTAACAATGCTCTTGCATAGCCTAACGTACATTTTTTCAGTTGGGTTATCAAGAACCAAATTTCAAGTGCCAAATTTTCTATTTTCAAGTCTATGTACCAACAGCTTGTGGGGAGAAAGTTTGTCGCATAAAAGTTTTTCGGGCAGCCTTGTGGAAATTTGGGGAAAATATCCTTTGCACCTCAAAAAATTGCCTGCTCCTACACCTATGATGCCACCATTTCCTTATATGAAATTACTTTGCAGAATGTATAGATACCTCCCAGAAACAAAAATATAGGCAATGAAAATACCAACATGCATCATGTAAAAGCTTTCAATCCCTCTTAATTAAGTATAGCCTACATGCATTTGATATGTCAGATACGTCACAATTCCACAAACTATCTATTACAAAATGGAAGTCACAGAGTAGCCTACCCACAAAGAAAGACCATCAAGATTCATAGGCGTAGCCAGGAGGGGCCAGAGGGACCACGGCCCCCAAAATTTTTTTGTGTATCTTGTTGTTAAGTGCTTCGTGTGAAGCGGTGTCCCCAACCAACTATTGTTGCTCGCTTAAAGTCAAAATATTTGGCCCCCAAATTTTTGGGTTGGCTACGCCACTGTCAAGATTGCCAGGTCCTGATGGACAATGGCAATCTGCGTAAAATGCTAAAGCGGAAAAAAGCCGAAAAAGTTCTAAAGGCTTAAGTCCAAAGCAGCCAGATTTAAAAAAATTCCAAGCAACACTTTTTTACCAACATCTTAAAAAAGGCTAAAAACATGCCAAGCTATGACGTACATGGCAAACAGCTTTTTTTCATTCTAAACCACTTTAAAAACCAATTGATCTTCGCTAAGTTACAGGTCTATTACTCCTCTCCTACTCTATTCAAAACACATTAACTGCGTGTGGTGCGATTTTGCAATAAAGACCTTTTTGTAACTCAACTTGACAAAGGTAATTAGCGGGAAACGACAATGATGAAAGGCTGCTTGTTGCACATTGATTTGCAACACTTCTAAACACTTGGTCAAGAAGTGAAAGTGTACGCCGTTCTGTGAAGAAGAGTCAACCAAAGAAATGAAAAATGATACAGATGGCTGAGTACTTAATGAGGAGTGGGCAGCAAAATATTTTTTCACTGAAATCCGATAAATCGCTGTATGCCTGGTATGCCACGAGTGTTGCAGCTTTTAAGGGTACGACATCGGCCGCCCCTTCACTACTAAGCTATAGCTGCTCTAGCAAGCAGTCTATTCAAAATTGCGAAGGTACTCCTCAAACGTTCGTAGTTAACTTAGAGACTCAGCAAAAATTTTTTTCACCGTCAAACTACAGTTTGAGATTCAAGTACTTAAGTAGGTCTTACGATGACATTCAAAGTGGCAAAGGCTAGTATAGTGGATTTACCTTTTCGCATTACGACTTGCGTTTCCTACTCGCTATTGTATTCCTTACGTGAGGTCTGATTTGTATCAACTTGTCATTTACGTCAAGAGAATTCGTGTGTGCGCGCTCCACAACCAAGGAAATCCCTACACTAGCAAGCTCTGTTCGAAGGCGAGCTTTGAAAAGAACGCATGTCATCACTCTGGGTCAGAGTGGACATGAGAATAATGATGACTGAATGGTAATTCAATTTCTCCAAAAATGCAGAACTACGGAATTGCAACCCCATTCTCGTATGCAGTTTAGCGTCATCCTCAGGTCAGTGTCAGACTTTAGTCGATCAATTCCAATTGAAACTCCTGTGGTGTGGTTTCAGACTCCTGCAATAGGAAAAAAGACAGGATGGCATTTTCTTCTTTGCATCATTCACCAGGAATCTCTTTGTTAGTCTGGACTGCTGCTTATGCACGACGTACACACAAATATGCCGTATACACAAATTTAATATGTTTATAACATATACACAAAAATACACAAATGTGATACGAGAAATACACAAGTGCAATATGTTTATGCACAACATATACACAAATATAATACGACAATGAACAGTATATACACAATATACACAAACATGATTTGTTTATGCATGTAATATACACAAATATTTGGAGCCTTAAAACCCAATCTGGTGTTTTTCTTTAGGAAAATTTCAAACCAATTATTCGCTCATTTTCCCGTACTAACTAATGAGGCCAGCCTAAAGGCTGATTTAAAAAACATTAACATGTCACTTCATCTGGTGGTATGTTTCGTGCCACAAGACTGAAAAACACGACAGGAGCTACAGTTGGAATTGATCGATCTTCGATCAGTCTGACTCTGTCTTAAAAGAGAAGTTCAGTTCTCTTAGACTAAATTATAATTGCTTCTCTGAAAGAAATTGCATTTCCAAACCTCCAGAAGATGGCTCAGAAGTTGCTGGCATTGTTTGTCTTGACCTGAGTGCGTGAGCATACGTCATTACGAACGTTAAACAAACCATTTCATGCATGCAGCTTAGGTTTATCCCGACTATCACCTCAACAAGATTAACTCCAGGCTTTGATGCCTGGCTAAAAAGAGAGACCAACAACACCGCTACAATCAAGACTAAAAACGATTTTGTTTACCATGTTGTAAAGTAATACGTGCATAAAATAAATTATGCAATAAGCCTTACACCATCATGCTTTTCAACTTGTCAAACAACAGAATTTTTAGTGTTATTGCATTAACCTCTCATTTGCCTTAGTTTACATTAACAATCCATCCATCTGTTCCCGGTGTCAAGCGAAATTTCTGACTTAACGCCATGTGCACGTGTACAGACAGAGCAACAATTTTCTACATGCCAAATACGCTTGAGAAAACTGATGATTAGGGCTTACGGTTCGGTGTTTAGGTAAGTGTGTCTGGTTAGGGTTTAGGTTACAGTTAGAAAAAGAAAAATAATTGAGGTCTAAGACAAATTCCAATATTTTTCCGTGTTTATGGTTATTCCCGTGCTATAGCTTGTGGTGGGTTGACATCTAACCAAAAACTTTTAATTTACACAACACGCATCAAAAACGTAATTGCAAATTTGATTCCTTTACACTGAGAAGCAAAATAACTGACGCACAATAATAGGTCAGAAATGTCGCAGAGATCAGAAATTTCGCTTGGCCCCGGTCAAACTCGCTGTCAAGTTTTAGAATCCAATGTGGCCCGCTAGTCAAAAAGTTTACCCATCCATGTGCTAACCTCAGCTTGTGTTAACATGTTACCATGGAAATTGATAGAATGACGGGTGACTCCTGGAAAATGATGTGCTGACGTTTTTATTAATGATTAGAGGAACATATCTAAAAGTCCACCAGCTTTCGACGATTGTGAACAATATATTTTTCTTTTTTCACACAAAAAAGTCAGTGTCATAAATAGGAGCAGGCACAAACGTTGTTGCACCTCCTCAAAAAAGCTTCCTCGTACATCTACAGTATGTGCAAATTGTTAACTATACTTTATGTTGCATAGCGAATATCTAATGTAGCTCGTAATAAAAATGAACAATCGGTTTTTGAAGCCCTGCTTACATATCGCATAATCAAAATTGTGAAGATGTAATAACTTGGAACCATTGGCCGCAGCAGCTTGGGTCAACACGGTGTACATTTGAACAGACACTTCTCATTCAAAAGCCAGCTTGTAATGTCAAGCAAAAAGAAAATACTAGAATCCACATCAAAAGCCGAATAAAATATAGATAATATTTCATTGACTGAAGTTATTTGAAACGAACCAGAGATGATTTTTGGATAGCTTAATATAAAAAATAGCATTCCCAGCGATGAATTTATTCTAGCGCCCTAACAACTCTGTACACGTCAGTCTTCTATCAACCACGGTGAAGTTAGCCAAGTTGTCCTATTCACTTTTTTATTTAAACATAACAGATTTAGCATGTTTGCTAAAGTGTCTTAACCGGTAACCACAACATTATCACCAAATTTACACATCACATTAGATATCAGTGTACACTAATCTTAACAAGAGTCCACTCTTTATTGTGCTTGACGCAACAACACAGGACAAACGTTTTCTTTTCGGGGGTAAACGACCTTGCTTTGCTCCGCCGTATTTTGTTGTCAGTCGCAGCGTGAAACGCACACAAACAGTACTATGTGTTGCCACTCAGCTCATCTATTTGTCGTTAAATCGCAGAGGAGTTTGCTGTCGCTTGTTCAACAAGAAACCACAAAAACGCTTTGGTCGTTGCTGTTGGCAACACATAGCTCCATGCTCGTTCCAAACATCGTGACAGTGGGGAGGAGTCGCGGTTTTGAGCAGTGACCGTTTGGTGAACAATTGGAGGGGATTGCTTTTCAAATCGTATTACGGCCCCTAACAACGAATTTGTTACCGCTGTGTCGCGGCCCTGAATCTAATTATAAAGCAGTCAACAGTGTCAGCAGTTGGGATCCGGATAATCTTTCGAATATCATCACCTGCCGCTATGCTGTCGTCGACACGTCATTATCATCAGTTTATACTGTAAACACCCAGCCAGCCTGCCGAACGGCAAGATAATGAAATGACGACGTAACCCTCACGTCGAGCGTCGGCTATTGGATTCTTCATCCTGACCGCCAGGGAAAGATTTTGTATCCTTTTTCCAGCGCGACTATCGTCTTACAGCGATCAAACGCAAATCAACGTCGGACACTTTGCTTTTGTGAAAGCGGACGAAGGCGCAACATTCTGTGCTCCGTGTTTTCGGGGTAAACACTATGATACATTCCAGAATTCACGTATCAAGCTGGAAGCGTGGGATCGGCTGGTCTCGCCACCGCTGGTGAAACGACTTTAATCGGACAACTCTTCAAAGGCTTGCGACACAAAACCATGAAACGACCAGGTACAAGGTGAATTCTTGTAATGTGGAGAAAATTTATTGAGATCAAACAAGCCTTAGAAAACAGATGACGCGTGCGGTTGCTTCAGCAGCAGAGCCCTTGTGTTGTTTCTTTTCCGCTTTATACGTTTATGTAGTGGCCATTCCACTGTGCTTATTGAATGTAGTTTTGCCTGATAGCATTTAATTGTGGAAATCACTTGTTAAAAGTCTTGCGTCTCAGGGATGTATCCTTGGCTTCAAATATTGGAGTGCTATTGCACGCACTCAGCTTGCCAGCAGTTGTGACGTTTGGGCTTGTGAAAATATTATGCACGTAGTTATTTTGTTGCTGGTAGGTTTTATAGCCTGTCTCCTCTCTGCGAACATCCATTTTTTCTGCAAAAATGTTGCTTTTATTTCTTTTAATTCACAAACACAAAACAACTCGCACTTTCAACAAGACAGCAACCACTAAAACGGAAAGCTTTTTAAGGTCTAGTGCAGGGGGTAACCAAACTACGGCCCATCGGCCACATCTGGCCCGCCGACCAGTTTAATCCGGCCCGTCAAATACCTTGCACATTTTTTCAAGCACCACGTTTCCCACTGTGGACAGCAGTGCAACCGCATTGGCTGCTGCATGTCACGTAAATCGCACTGTATCCGGCCCTCCAATGGACAGGCAGTCGCGAATTCGGCGTCAAAAAGTTTGGCCACTCCTGGACTAGTGTTACATCAAATGCTGACGAAACTTCGCTCAGTAGTTGATTTTTCTCAAAACAAAGTTTTTAAAAATATTTAAAACTACAAAATTTTTTGTTATCATGATATCCAGCTCAGTTGACTATCATTTCGGATAATGTTTGATGACGATGGATGAGTCAGTGAAAACGCTACAAACGTAACATGTTGCAGATACCATCAAAGTTTGAACGTTAAGACCTATATCACCACAAATACACACGAGGTCACTGATGCATACAAAGCACTCAACACTTGCTTGCTGAACTGCTGACAAGCCTGCTGCATAATGCGTCAGCATCACACAACACTGCTAACATCGCAGCCACACAACCGTATCAACGTATACAGCATACAAAACTTGTGCTACGCGGTGTGATTTTCTAATAATACTTTTACGAAGTCCCTGAAAAAAGCATGTGAATACACTTTTCTACTTCGATCACGTAGATTTTCAAAAAACAGGTAATGTAGATGTGCAAAGCAAAAGCGCATAATCACATTTGTACAAACAGCAGATATTTGCTTCACGCCTCTTCCTATTCTTCCTCCTGCCCGTGAGTGATGATGTAGCAGAGGGCTTTGTAATCAAGATTTCCTGCTACATCGATGGGAGCGATTTCGAACGTCTGGTTCACCTGTGAGTGAGATTTATCCTGAACATCCCAGTTGTCGAAAAACGTTTGATGAGCAAGGCACATGATTAAAAGAGCACAAAAAGTTTATGTTATCGTCATAAACAAATCAACAAGTTGTTCTGAACTGGTAGTCCTTAACTAACTTTTCGAATAGATTAGAAGTTCTTTCACGCATTTACGTTGACGTATTTATGTCGAAATAAGTGAATGATTTAGGATCTGATGATAGGATAAGATTGTAAAAACTAATCTCGCAAAAATATATTTTGTCTTGGTTCCACAGAATCACTCACATTTCACACCCGATTTGTCTCTTGAGAGAGTCGTGGCGGCAGCAACCCAAGGTGGTCTCGAAATGCCCCATATATATAGTTCTACTAGCTCCACACCAAGCAGAGACCAAGTAAGGTCGGAGATGTAATAACGCCGCCTGTTCCTTCTTCGACAACTGGGCCGCTTTGTCGTAGGTGTGGCCAACGGTACACGTCTCGTCAATTTTTCTCGAGGCATTCTGGTTACACGGCAATCGTAGCTGATATTTCACTATTCGGAAAAGTGTCTCGGCATTCAGGACTTTACGAATTTCCCAGCTGCGCACTTTGTTGCGAAGAGTCCCACCGTGAACTATTCGCAAACATTCCATTTCTGCAGTTTGTATTTCAGATAGCACGCTTGCGGTCGTTACCCAAGATTCATAGATGTGAACCGGAAAAGGACCGAAAACTGAAAGCTTATATGTGATTAAAAGTTTCCATTTTGTGACCACGGAACGATAAAACTCGCGCAAGTGTGTTTGCTTCATCAGTCCGTGTATAACTCTACTTGTTCTAGATCAGTGTTTCCCAATCTTTTTTGGCTGGCGCCCCCTTTTCTGACAAACAAATTTCTATCGCCCCCTACCAATGCCTAGCACACATAGCAACACAATTTTTTCGTATTTTATATTAGGTATGTTTGAAAATGATTAAAACAAGAATGAGCGCAAAGATGCATTTCACTACAAAACTTAATGTAATAAATTAACTCATTTAGCAGTTGGAAACTGTTAGAGTTAATGATTTGGAAACTGTTAGAGTTCATGAAGGGCTCGATTTCGTTTGAACAGCATTAAACGTGGACAAGAAGGTGAAGATTTCCGATTTGGCTGAAATGAGGTTAACACCATTCCTTGCAATTGCAAATTAACTTCACTGAACTTCGTGAAGATATCTGTGGACTGTGACAGCCAAGATACTGTATCTATGACACCCTTTGACAGCCACCTTCTGTGTGCAGCAACAGGCGTATAAACTCTCTTCATCATTATCCGAGTGCACCGCATCGCCTAAACTTAGCAAAGCACTTCTAAACCCTTAGGTGTCCTTTGATCAATCAATCCATAAATACTCTGCCACATTTTTAGTAAATTTTGAGTGCGGAGCAGTGCAGGATTGAATTTTATCTGCATATTTCACAAGTTTTTGAACTTAGCCGTGACACTTCCAGTCGTCCACTGGCTCAACCATCTCTCTTTCCCTGGATTTCCTTGGGGCTGCTCAAGCTAAAGTGCGTTCTGAAACACACTTCTGTTTTCCGGAGTCTTTTCGATTCCCTTTAGGTAACTTATTCTTGTTGGCACCTACCACTATCTGTAAAAAATATAAATTGCCTTTCTACTTTCGAATTCAAATCGTACAAGGTTATTATTAAATTTACAATCATTAAACCACACCATCCAAAATTAGCTCACGTGTGTGGTTACAAGCTGAGTCTAAGTGCAACCGTGCATTCTCACACCTGAGCGGTGATAGTCATCGTAATGAAACGGACATTATTAAATAGCAGTTTACCCGTGCCAAGAAGTACAGCTGACGAAAAATCCAATCATAATCATTTCATTATACAGGAGGACAGTTTTACTGTGTAGCTTACCTTTAGTGATGGAAACTACAGTTCATCAGTTTATCTCCTAGCATTTCACCTGTTTTGTTTCCAAAACGCTAAGTTTTTGTTTACAAATTAGGGGAAGGTGGGGCACAGTTGGACTAGGGGCACAGTCGTCTTTTTTGATCTATTCAAAAAGTTGAAAACGTCGAACTTTAAAATTTCCATGCTGATTTAGTCTCATACCAGCCGTAGTACTAAAGTAAAATTTTCGTTGATAGGCAGCCGTTGTTACGAATTACAGAGAAAGTTGTGTTTTTTCAACCCAATAGTAGTTTATAAATCGCATTTAGATTTGAGTTTTGCCCACGTTAATCAGCATCTTCTGTTCTGAGTTTTTGTGACGTTTGAGTCAGGACAGTGCAACATTATTTGATAAAGCCAGATTTTATTCTTTTTTATAAGTTGAGTTGGTACTTCTTTCTTTTTAAGTTGAGTTGGTACTTGTTCATTTTATTTTTTAGGTTTGCATGGGGCACATCTGACAGAAAAAATGGGCACACTCGACACACTGCCACTAGGTCAGTCTAAACAAAGTAAAGCTTGAGGGGTTCTATTGGAATGCAGTACAGAATAATTCTAATCTATGAGCATTTTTAGGTTTGTTATGTGCTTAGAGGCACATTATATTTGTATGGTAAAGAATGAATGTCGGCATACTGCATTGGTTTCATTGAATATTTGGTAATCATCAAATTTGTTTTGCCACGCACCATGCAGTGATAGTGGGCAATTTGAAGGTGAAAAAAGTGGAGAGGCAGTTAGCAAGTGCCTACTTTACATATGATATCACATGAACATTATGCAATGCATGCAACCCAACTTTTTTTGACCGGTCAAGTGTACCCCATTCTCATGTCGGTCAAGTGTACCCCATTTCTCAGACAGAAAAAGTACCCTTTTCAAATTATTGTAAAATGTTTTCTCAGGGGCGTTGTTTTGATGTTTTGGCATGATATTGTGTAAACAGAGTTGCTTTATTGTGTGACAAATTTTGAGCTTGTTTGGACTTGAAATAAAGTAGCAGTGGTCGAAAATGCAAAAAAGTGTCGACTGTACCCCACCTTCCCCTATGCACACATGTTTGTTGATCAAACTGTTTTTTTATGAATTTGGTCACTCAAAGTTAGTAAGACAACAGAAATGTAATTATTAACTGGGTCTCCTATCGTCCCCCAACCGCCCATATCTGCTTCACCGCCCCCCTAGAGCTTCTCACCGCCCACTTTGGGAACCACTGTTCTAGACTCATTCACTCGTGAATACCACACCAAGGAACTTTAATTAAGTTCTCGACCTGTTTAGTGCCGCTTACTTGTAGCGTACACTGACTTGGGCTTCTGGAGGGACATGATATATTGCTTTTTGTAGTTCTACGTTTCATTCCAGTTATATTACGCACAACTACAAACACATCAAGTTCTTGTTGAAGATCCTGTTTAGAAAATGCAAACAGCACCAAATACTTCGCAAAGAGCAGTGTTGGATTTAACCGGAGGCGAGCGAGGCACTCGCCTCGGGCCCCCCTTTTTAGAGGCCCCCTTCGAGGTGTTTCGCGCGTAAATTTTCCTCATTTTTGGTGGAAAACCTATTATCCACTCATATAATATAATCCGAAGCAGATCATAAGCAAGTACTCTGCTTTTGAAGTGCCCCTAACTGCAAATGTAATGTGAAAGTACTCTGCTTTCAAAAGGGCCTTCAACAACAACTGCAATGTGTAAGTAGCCTACTCTGCTTTCAAAGGGGCTCCCAACAGCAAATGTAAAGTACACTGGTTTCAAAGGGCCCCGAGAGCAACTATAATGTAGTACTTTGCTTTCAAGTCACAGGAATGTATCCTTGGGCGGCCCGCATATCCCCTGCCTAGGCTTGATCAAAAGGTCTTATCACGGTTGGCTGGGTATGATGACGTCATCAGAGGGCCCTTCTCAGCCTTGCCTCGCTCCCCCCAACCCTAAGTCCACCACTGGCAAAGAGCAAACGATTGATCTTGCAACTTCGCAACTTCCAACAGTGGCACCCTCGTCGACACGGCAGTGGATGTCTATCCAATTCATATAGCGTAGAATATGAAAGAGAATGGCAAGCCTTTGCCGGAGTCCAACACCTACTATGAACGGTTTTGA
>Ga0210059_1000071_pt1 | contig 80209 bp, 46 predicted proteins | sample Ectturendosymbi2_FD_188042 | JGI IMG/M metagenome (GOLD analysis project Ga0210059, IMG submission 188042) | Ecteinascidia turbinata endosymbiont from Florida, USA - Sample 2 (SPAdes) (version 2) | ecosystem: Host-associated > Tunicates > Ascidians > Unclassified | place: Key West, Florida...
ATCCCTACCTTAATTACTCAGTCCTTAATTGGGGACGTGCCTCAAATGCAACCATTCAGCCTCTCATTAAGCTCCAAAATAAAGCTATAAAAATTATAAATCCAACTAACATGGGATCACTAGAAGACCATTTCCAGCACTTAAACATCTTATGCCTTCCCAAACTATATAGCTTTTCAGTAGGCAAATTCATGCACTCTTATCATAACAAACTGCTTCCATATCATTTTGATGAATATTTTATTCCACTCAACTCAATTCATTATCACTCCACAAGACTAGCAACCTCTAAAAACCTGTTTTTACCTAGAGTTAACTCTTCCTCAGGAAAATGTTCTCCTAAATTTATTGGCCCAAAAGTATGGTCTTCAATAACAGACGATGTTAAACTTTCAACCACCTTTTCCTTTAAATGGAAACTTAAGAAACACCTCCTACATGAAAAAAATTCCCAATTATGAACTTTAGAAACATTTGATTTGTCCAGAACAAACTATTGTGAATTCTAGCATTCCGTAACTCTGTTTTATTTTTTGTGTGTAGTTACTTTTTGGTATTTTCTGTGTGCACATGCTATGATTTTCGGAATGAAGTACACTTTTTGTTTTTTTCTGTTTTGCTTTTTTCTCTTTTGTACCTCTTTAATAAGTTTTTGTGACTTTTTTGCTTTTTGTATTACTATTTTTTAATTCTTTTATATTGCTAAAAATATTCTAACCACACCAATTTCCTTCACTTAAATTCGATCCACTCATCTATGTACATTGGCATGCGGTTTCACCTGTACATTTTCTTCACCATGTTCTGCGTTAATTCGTTTTTTGTTTTTTTTTCTTTTCATTATGCTTATTGATGTCCAACTGTTGTTTCTCAACACTTGTCAAAAAATGACAAGCAGGGTTGGTTGACCAGATGACCGCCACGGTCTTTCGCCAATCCTATATGACACAGCGCCACTCTTTATTTACACCGATCAACTATTGTGCCTTTGTGTTTTCATTTGCTCTGATGTTCGCTAATGGTTGGTTTACTGCATGCGATGGCTTTATGGTGCTTCTGCTTATTGACTGAGTCATATGAAACAGTAAACCATTACCAATACCAGGTTGGGCGCCATTTCATAGCATATATGACATAGGAAAATGGTGAAATTTCATTTGACTCGACACTGACTCTCTTGCAAACAAATGACTCGAAGTGACTTGACAGTTCTTGTGACTCTATTCTGACTGGAATCGACCAAGTCATGACTCGACTCGAAAAATTTTTAGATGACTATGACCCGACTCTGATTCGAATGGCCTGTGACTCTGACTCGACAAAGATGAATGAGGAACATCACTGAATATCACACAACATCAACTGCGACAATTCAAACTGAAAATTACGTCTTTTATTCTAGGTTGCTAAGTTTGAAGTTTCGTTGAATGCATTCAGTTGAGTAAGACATAGTTTCCAGTTTTAATTGTCGCAATTTGTGCTGTGTGATTTTTTGCTACAGCGGTGGTTCCCAAACTGGGGGTTAATTGCCACCAGGGGGTAAAATGCGATTCTTCCTGGGGTAATACAGAACCTGAACTTTTGACTGCCGATGCATAGGCACAGGTATACTAGTTGCATTCTTACTACGACGCAAAACATTGAGGGTAATAATACACAATCACTATCTTGATGTGGGTAACAGCTCGAACAAGTTTGGGAACCACTGCACTACATTCATGAGCTTGTTTGCTTCCCTGTCCTTGTTTTAGCTTTTCAACGTCACACCTGTTTGCACTGCTTGCAGATGTAAGGAGTGACGTTGAGTAATGTTACGTGAAATCGATTTCCTATTAAAAATTTGCGATTGATCCTTTGCTTGTTTCACCTTTGGAGTGAAGAAACCTGAAAACCGGTTGTCCGTAAATAGTATTGTTTTTCTTACCGAACTTTCTGGAGCATGGTCACGGCTCAAACGGCACAATATGAGATCCTTGGTTTGAAGGGAACGTTTTTGTTGTGTGGGTTGGGCTTACAAAAGTGGAATTGGAAAGCAGAATAACGCTGTTGGATTAGATTTTTGTTTCCATATTAGATGGGATCAATTTTTGAACTTTCATGCACTGCAAGCAATATTTCGTGCATGAATAGGCTTGAATGATCAATGATTACTCATATTGACTCATACTTACTTAACTGTAGGCCTACTTCAAGTAGTACTTGCGACTTCAATTCGTTGCCTTCACCCTTGCCAATGCCTGAGTTTCCTTCCCCTTGCTAGTGGTCAGTGGAATCCATTGGTATTCATAGTGGCTACGGGACGCCTGTTAATTTTGTTATTTGAAACCTTTTTGATACAGCACAGCAGCTGTAACGTGACAGTAAAACACACAAGTGAAGGACTAAGGAGAGTGCAGTGCGTAGTCTTGGCAGAGATGTAGCAAACGTAAAATGTAAGGCAGTGGGCGTGGCTGCGGAACCGTCTGTGGATCTTTCTTCGTAGAAACATAGTAAATTCACAAGGTAAACCTAAAACTTAACCCTAAGCGAAGCGTAGGTGTAGCCCTAATAATGTTAAACTAACACTACACTAACCTAATGCTAACCCCTAAACCAAAAGTTTGGGAAGGTCTGAAAAAATTGAAGAAAAAAAGTGGTCCAATGACTGAATTGAAATGTGCAACCAGTCACTACTACAAAAACGGAAGTCGCCAAGGTGAGAGGTGAATCGAAAACCATTGGCACAAGAGACCTGAAATGTATCTACTACATTACCAGGACGACAATGCTTGAGTTGAGTGACAAACTGACCGCTTTATTTGAACCAGGGTTGCAGAGTCAGAGGCAAAATATCCGACTCCAACTCTTACCTTTCTAAAACTTCTGATTCCCAACTCCGACCTTTCCAAAATTTCTGACTCCCGACTGATACTCTGACTTCAAGATGAAGATGTTTTTTCTGCAGATGTTTGAAAGCTTTTAACCTAAGCTTGTTATGAAAGGAAAAAAATATAATGGCATAAAAATATTAACGGACTACCTTTAACTTTGAATTAAATGTCCTAAGATGAGTGTACAGTAGTGTGTACTTTACAAAAAAGGTAATTTTTATGTGACCAACCATGTTTACAGTATATTCTAGGCCTAAAATTCATCATCGTGAAACAAAGTGAATTTGTAACTAGCAAATCATGACCATAATAATAAGAATATCAGTACTATTAACTTCAAGTGTATGTTCAATGTTGTCATGTATTGCACATCACAGAAGAGGTTGCTAATCCAAGACACATGTGCCATGGTGTGTTGCAAGTGGTTCTGTATGCATTAAGATTGTTCATGTTGTTGATAGCTTAATATTTTTTACAATGAAACAAAACTGTTAAAATCAATTATTTTTATACTTGCTATATCAGGGGTTCCCAACCTGGGGTACATGTACTCCCAGGGATACATTTGCTTATCTGAAGGGGTACATTTAAGGTTATCATTAGAAGAGCAAAATATATTTGCATATGATTTATTTCCAAATATTTACGCATATATTAATAAATATTTTTTTCAAAAATCATTATATGCTTATTGTTAAATATATCAATGAATAATCATGATAAAATGTATTGTCATAGGATATCTTAAGGATACGTGTACATCTGTCAAAATTCTGAAGGGGTACATACTTACCTGTTGAAATGCTGAAGGGGTACATGCTCATCTGTCAGAATGCTGAAGGGGTAAATGGTAACAGAAAGGTTGGGAACCCCTGAGCTATATAAATGTTTTGATGGGTTCCATGACTATTGAGACCACGACATTTGAGACAACATTCATTTTACACCTATTGATTTGAGACCAGGTACTTTTGAGACCTATTCATTTGAGACCACATGACATTCATATGAGACTTTTTTATTTGAGATCACATTCGTTTTACACCATGTTAAAGTGAAGCTGTTTTGATTTACTGCGAATCAGATTTTTATGATCTGCTTTCCGCTTCTTTGCGGGAGACCTGAAGTTTTGTAAGGTGACCATTCAATTGAAAGTTTGCAACGTTACGTCTTTCCATGACCAAGGATGACTCGCGTTGGGTTGTAAATGCACTCGCACTTTACAACCCTGCAGAGGCCAGAAAACTCTTAATACCTCGGGTTTGGAAGAGAGCACTGCACCCAGGGTTGTGGAGTCTAAGGTAAAATATCCGACTCCAACCTTTCCAAAATTTCAGACTCCGTAAAATAAAGGGAATAAAATTTGGCTGTTAAAATCTATGGAAATCATGGTGCACAGCAAGAAATCTTTGTTTCAACAAAAGTTTCAAAAGAAATTGTACCATTTCAACAGGAAATCCCAATCAGTAATGATTTCAAAAATGATCCAATTGGTCATCCAGAGTCAGACAAAAATGACTCCGACTCCCTCACTGTTAAGAATACAACTCTGACTCCACCCAAAAACCTCCGACTCCACAACCTTGGTTGCACCTCTAAAATGTCATTTAGACCAAGTCAAAGAATTATGTTTCGCTTTCCTGCATGTTTCCTTTATTGAGGCACCACAATATCGTTAGTTTTTAACTGAAAAATAAGAGACAAAAGGAGAATGTTTTTTGTGTTGGTCGAAACAATCACAGGAGAAAATAAAATTTCGTGGCTTTTGAGAAGAGAAATGCAACTGTGCATGAGCAAAATGTCTGGTGCATGATCTTTACAAATGCGACTATTTTAGCAGATAACATTTATTTTGAAGAAAATCTCCCATTGTCTGAAATAGCACATTGTTATTGGTCTAAATAATGAGCTCATGTTTCTCGCCCAAATTTTTTGAAAAAAATTAAGATGCAGGGCTTCTTAATTTTTACTAAATATGTTTGAAGATGATCATAATTTGATAATTTTTAGCAAGATCTGCTATTCTTCGGAATTAACATAGGGTCATTCTCTGTAAACTGTCCCAGCCAGTCAACCCACCATCTCAGATTTTCCTCAAATTTCATAAGCAGATAGAACTTTTCATGCTGATTCCAAAAAACTAATTTTTTTAAAAATTGGTTAAGGTTTCGCAAAGTATGGACCATACGAAATGACTACTTTTTGTGGTCAATGAAGCGTAACAACTGGCAAGAAAAGCATCATCTAACTTTGAAATGAGATCATTCTCACTGTAATCATTTAATTGTTGTAAAAACTTGACGAAAGGTTGTCTCAAGTATCTTTTCTTCAGTAGTCAAGAAAAAGTTTTTGAAATCCATGCACTTACCGTAATTTTAGGGTAAAGAAAATGGGTAGTCATCAAAATCACTCAAATGTGACATAAATTTTGAACAGTGATAACTCCAAGAGCACACATGCTATTGGCATGTGCAATACATTATCTGAAAGCTTTCACTGAGGAGATTTTAGTCTTGTCCTCATTGCTTATTTTATAGATAATCCCCAAAGGGATTTCTGGGGATTTTCCTTCTTTTTTTTGCCTTTTTTTGGCCATAACTTTTGAACCAGAAATGCTAGAATGCCAATCAAACCCTTTAAAGACTCGTAAAACAACCTGGTTTCCAACACAATTTCAAGTCAAAAAATTAGCTCTTGACATTGGCACCCAGGGCCTGATAATGTTATCCAAATATGCATAAACTTACTCCCATTATGATGTCATCAACAAAGCAACAAATATCTAAAACTTTCTAATTTTTCTTTTTAAATTGAAACTGCAAGACTTTCCGCATCTGTTGAGTGTTTGAACAGCTCTCCTGCTCAATTGGCTAGTGAGTTATGGCCTTCAGCCAAAATGGCCAAGGTTACCTTTTGCCCAACTTGATTTTTCATCAAAATTTTGGTTTCAGAGCCATAATTTTAGATCCAGAAATGCTAAATAGCAGTCATGGGATCTAGTGACTTGAATTATAGCTTAGTTTCCAATAAAACTTTAAGTCAAAAATTGGGTCATTGGTTTGGCGTCCAGGGCCCAATGACCTCAGACGAAATGCATGAACATATCCCCATTATGACATCACCCACAAGAAAACCAAAACCCTAACTTCTCCAATTTAAAAAAAAGTATAAACTACAAGACTTCCTGCATCGTTAGAAGGTTTGAACAGCTCTCTTACTCAATCAGGTGATGAGTTATGGTTGTGCAAAGTTCAGCAAAAAAGTAGTGCACGTGGCACTGAAAGGGTTAAAGTGCAATGACATTGAAATCTTAGGCAAAAACTTCGTGGGATGTTTATTCAAAAGAAACAAAATAAGCAATGAGGATCTTTTAAGACTAAAATCTCCTCAGTGAGAGCTTTCAGATGATGTATTGCACATGCCAATAGCATGTGTGCTCGTCGAGATATTACTATTCAAAATTTACATCACGCATGGTTGATTTTGATGACTACCCATTTGGGGTGAGCACATGGATTTTTTGCAAATTTTTTTCACAAGTGAAGATAAGATGCTTACACAACTTCCTGTCAAGCTTTTACAACAATTAAATGATTACAGTGACAATGATTTCATTTCAAAGTTAGTTGATGATTTTCTTGCCAGTTGTTACGCTTCATTGACCACAAAAAGTAGTCATTTTGTATGGTCAATAACTTTGCGAAACCTTGACCAATTTCCATAAAATTTTGTTTTTTGGAAGCAGCATGAAAAGTTCTGTTTATGAAATTTGAGGAAAATCTGAGATGGTGGGTTGACTATTCCAATTTTTTTGGTTCATTTGACATAGAATGACCCCATTATTTTGTAAGGGCCTAACGTTGCAAAACTTTAAATCTCCCGCAAAGAAGTGGAAGGTAGATCATAAAAATGTGATTCACAGTAAATCAAAACAACTTCTCTTTAATGTGGCGTAAAAATGAATGTGGTCTCAAGTGATTGTTGCTGTATGGTGAAATCGATTTCCTTTATAAATAACATCTATCCATGCTCATTTTTATGACTTGTGCACAGGCAATACTTTGAACTTGAATAAGTCTCATGTGAATGTGGTCTGAAATGAATTGGTCTTAATTGTTTGCACACGCTTTGGATTGGGTTCAATTTGCTTTTTGGATTACACAGTTCTTAGGTTTGATTGGTTTGCATTTAAATGCAGTAAGAGTAATGCGCACTCAACGTGACCTTCGAATTTTTATTATGGTGCAACTATCAATCAAAACTGCGTAAACATTGCAGCAGGGTCATCTGGTGAAGAACCATTTTATCAGTGCAACTTCCCCAACATTGTGGAGCCGAAGAGAAGGCTGAGGCTGGTAGTGCCCTATAAAAGACAGATATCCGTCAGTGGCAGATCTTAGTTGCGGATATAAAAAGATATAACCTGAGTCGTAAAAACTGATATTTTATGGTGAGCAATGAAACCACAACGATTGTGAAAAGAACATTTTTGGCTAGCTACACTAAGCCTAATATCAACAGCCATCGATTTCATGCCAAGGTTATTCTATTATTGTTAACAACCTCCAGTGGAACCTAAAAATAGGTGTCAACTGTTGTGAAAATAAAAACTGTAAAATATCGCAACATTTTGACATTATGTGTTTGGGATGAAGGTTATTTCAAATTGCAATGACAAAATATTTTTTCCAATATATCTTTACTTTTTTATAGTGTAACACGTTTTTTTTCTACTCTGGATACGTCTTCACACATCCATTAATGATATCCACACTGAAAGACATCCATTCTTTATATTGTACATTTTTTGAGTGAGCATACTTTGGGTATAGTCAATATACCATTAACACTTTGGCGTCCGGCGGCTTTCGGGGATTTTAGGAAAAAAAATGCCTCAACACACGTGGCTTTGCGTGGGAATATCTCCGCTCCTGTACAGGTTACGGACCTGGTCGAAGCGTCAAAAGACACTGCAAGTCTTCTAGACTGCACTCGAAAAAAAATTTTTGCTTGTGGAATGCGGTTTTTTTGTGAGTGACGTTATAAGTGGAGGAGTTTTAGGCCACCTTAGCCCACTTTGCCTGGCCCTGGGCGCCAAGCGTTAGGTGGTAGTATTTCGCTGAAGATTTTACTAGAAACTAGGCTACAATACAAGTCTTTTGATACTTTGGATGACTTGCTAAGGTTTCAGGTGCAAAAGTTATGGTCTAAACTAGTAAAAATATTTGACTAATTAGCTAATTAGATGATCAATTAATTTGTTTATTTGAGATCATAACTTTTGAACCAGCAAGGCTAGAAAGTTGATCAAAGGCTCAGAAGACTCTGACTCAAGCCTAGTTTCCAATGAAAACTTCAGTGAAATACCTTTGGCCTAGCGGTTAGGCCTTAGGCCAGGCAACATGAGCCAAAATGACCCCAAAACTACTTCACTTATGACTTCACTCACAAGAAATCCGCACCCCCCAACCAAAAAATTTTTTTCGAGTGCAATCTACTAGACTGGCCGATCCGTTTGAGCCCTTGAACAGCTCTCTAGCACAATCGACGAAGGAGCTAGGGCGTTGGTAAGGCAACCGAAAACTGCTGTTTTTTAGACCGAAATCAAAGTACGAATATATCTTACACCAGCTCTCAAAGTGTTAATGTTTAGGCAGTGTTTGTTTACTCATGGCATTTTAAGGATACCTTACTTGTGGGGTTAGCTGTACAGCACTTTCACCAAGGCCACCCATGATTGGTGGAAGAAGTTGAGTGCAGCAAACCACATGAATGCTTCAGATTGATCCACTTTCATCGAACTGTACCAAACACAAGTGATCTATTTGAACCACTAAAACACTTTGTCAGAATTCAACTAATTCTTGCTTTTGTAGGACGTCTGGTAAGTGATGCTGAAAGGCAACTGCTAGCTTTTCCCCTTGGGCATGGTGGGCAATGTCTGACAAATCTTCAGAAAACTGCAGAGTTAAGAACATGAGAACTCTGCCCTGATCACTGCAAAACTATTGCACCAACTCTACAATAAAAAACTTGACCTTGATTTCAGAATATAGCACCATGGACCAGCAACATATTTGAACCATCAAAAGCAGAATACTTCACATGAAAGACAAAAGAACCATTGTAAAAAGAATATGACAACTGAAGGACACAACAATACCACAATGAAATTGCTGTGACAAGCAATTTGATGATCTGACCCCTTAAGCACAACAACACAAAAGGAGAAATGGGAAAAGGGGTGTCTTTTTGGCTCTGCCAATCAAAACTATTAGGTATGCACTAAATCAACAGGAATTTAGGGACGCCATCTGCATGAAATAACGGAAGGAAGATGGCACACCTAATTTCTTGCTTATTGATAGACGAACACTTTGATCATAGCCCCATATGCACACTGGGCAAATACACATCACTGAGGTACAAATCAGTGGGAAGCTCTGAGGCACAGATTGTGAGAGAAGTTTGTCAAGATGTTCAAATAGAACCTACACTTTTTCAAATAACTGAAAAAAATTTTATACCATTAACGATGCAAGATTGGTGGATATTTCTGCTAGAGGTCTCAGGAATAACTATGAGCAGTGACATAACTGATGGGGGCAGGGGTGCAAACTAAGCTCTCTACTTAGCCTACATTATTTTGGTGTATTCTTTTCGTTTTTGGTAGGTTATTATTTTTACGTTTTACACATTTTTTGGAGTGTTTTCCTGTGATTTCAGGGTTAGTATAGCCATTCACATCCGGATTCACTATCATTTCTCAACTTATTTCTGTGTGTCAGCCATTGGGTCCCCTTCATCAAAGTCAGTGGTTCTCAAACTGTGCTACATGAAGGCCTTCAAGGTGGTCTACAAGTAGGCCTACCTTCTGTTTTTCTTCACAAAAAAGCTGCTTCCCCTTTGTCTGTAATTATCAGGTTCTGTTTATAAATTCCTACACTTCTGCGGACTTTTTCTAGTGGTTTTAACAATGGCCATTACTCCATGTTTCTCATCACCATGTTTGTATGTCGCTTTTGTGTCAAGTCTACTTTTCGAAACTTATGATTGAATGATATGTGTTTGAATGAGTTTTTCTAGAACAAGGTGGTACATTGTGACAGCATGGCACCTACAAATGGTATGTGATAAGCGGGAAGCACTGATCTAAGCTTTCCTATCCTGGTTGAAACCTTCACTTATGCTACCAGTTGTGAGAAAACATTCTTTGACATTAGGATCAAACATCCTACCTTCACAATTTTATTCCAGTAACTACCATTAATAGATCTACACCAAAAACATAAAAAAATGCAAGGATCAATACAACCAGAGTAATTGACATTGAAAAGTCTTCATTCAATCCCTTTGTTTTCACAACAAGTGGTGGCATGGCACCAAATGTGCCATGGTGAACAAAAGAGTGGTTGAAGAAATAGTTGAAAAATGCAGGCAGACCCAGAGATGCCAGAACGTTAAATGGGCTGGGGAGGCAGTAAAAAAGTTGAGGGCAATGGAAATTTATGAAAAGCAAAAAAATCGTTACCAATTATGCTTGCTACTGTTCAACAATAATGTTGTTCTCAAAAATAATAAAGTAAACCATAGAAAATTTGTTTCAATTTGATCGTGATAAACACTAGCGTATGAGGAGGGAGGCTACTGTGCCATGGCTACCCCCTCAGACCCTAAAAATAAAAAAATGTAATAACAGTATTGTCTAAAACTTGCTTGCAGAATGCACAAAAATGCGTATTTTTAGGTGTAATTTTGTAAAATTTTCACGGGGGCATGCCCCCAGACCCCATAGAATGGTTGTGCCTTTGACACTTCCCCTAAAATTGATTTGTGACACCACACGATTGTGACGAAACTTTGCTTCCCCCTCGGAAATTTTCTGCATATGCCACTGGTGATAAACCATAAAATTCCAATGAAGCTGTTATGAAAAAGACACCTTACCCCAGTTGTCCCTCTTTTGAAAGGTTAGGGGGTAATGCCACCGCTTTCCAGTGTCCCTGCTTAGCACTACTAGCAGTCACTGACTCAAAGCATTACCTGCCAAGATGTCTGCGCTCAACAGTCACATGCGGGCATGGCCAAATGCCTAATATCGTCACTTGAAGTGAACATTAGAAGATTTGTTGCCATGTTATTGTTACACAATAAAGACGAGCAGTAAAACAATCTAATCGCAAGTTTGGCAAACTGCCTCTGCAGGCAAAGCAGTGGAAATGAGTGAACTGCAAGCTCACCACTGCAGTGACACCGGAACAATGAACCTGGCTCTAGTGCAGTGTGAGTCTTGTACCGGCTAATAAACTGTCATTGCAATAAATAAATCGATCGGAATTGAGCTCCTGACGTCAAGATTTCTAGAAAATTTTGGTTCTTAGTCCCAATTTGTAGCTGGGAGGGGCAAATGCCCGTTTTGCCCCCCCCCTGTGGACGCCCATGGTTTTGACGTACCACGAGTTCAAAACTGTTTGCTTGACTTCAGTGTAAATGCACTCCCATAATGGTCAATTCTTTTTGCTTTTATACGCTCCCAATTCTTTTCGCTTTTATATGTTCAGCAACAGTATTGACTTCAAAACTAATAACAGTAATTATAGGAAATCATTCAATTTTATGTGTGTGCAAATAGTTGCAGTAAATTTGTTTCAAGTTGATCTTGCCAAATCATGAAGTTACATATGAAATCTATTATGTAAGGGCATCTGTGCCCCCGTTGCCGCCCCTTTCAAAGGGCAGGGGAGGCGGTGCCTCCATAATGCACCCCTGTTCAGGCATCCCTTGGTAGACCTATGCATCTGTCATGACTTACATTAGAACAAAGCTCAGATATGCATTATTAAGCCTTGCTGCAATATGAGGCTTACAAGGCAAACAAAGTAATGTGCACCTCCAGGATTTCACAGACATTGCCTTTATAGTCTATCCTAGTACCCATAATTCTTCAAAGCTAAATTGCGTAGAATTATGTCAGTGTCAAGACTATATAACATGTGTGATAGGTGGATGTATGACATGGCAATATAAATGGATTGTTATTGTTTGTAGGTCCATATACTTCACTCATCAACTAACCATATTTTCTTTTTCATGTGATACACAACGCTTTTTGCATTACTTTTTATTGTAAAACCATTGGTACTCTGTTTCCAACCATGTTTCTTCAACCTCATATGCATGCTATGTGCCCTGTTGGGCATGCATGCAACTGTCGTACTCCATTAACACTGTGGCTTCTGGTATGTTTTCAAACTAAAACCAGCAGTTTGCACATGGCTTTGCATGGGACTATCTACAGTGCCATAACGCTACAAAGCTGTTCAAGCCCTCAAAAGACTTGAGTCTACAATGAAAATAATTTTTTTGTTTTTGGATTTTTTGTGAGTGACATCACAAGTGGAGTAGTTTTAGGCCCTTTTGGCCCACTACATCTGGTCCTAGGCCCAAACCGCTAGATGGTAGTATTTTGCTGAAGTTTAAATGGAAACTAGGCTAAATTCCAAGTCTTTTGATACTTTGGAGGTTTTTGCTGAGGTTTCGAGTTTGAAAGTTATGACCTAAAAACAACAAAATTTGTAATTAATCCACTAATTAGTTATTTTGTTTATTTTAAATCAACTTTTGAACCAGAAATGCTAGAAAGTCAATTAACACTTTGACGGCTGGTCTACAAATATCATACCTAGATTTCGGCCTAAAACCAGCAGTTTTCAGTTGCCTTACCAGCGCCATAGCTCCTCCCGCAGATTGCGCTAGAGCAGTGGTTCCCAACCTTTTTAGGCTTGCGGCACCCTACAAAACAGAAATATAATTTCCGGCACCAAGTGGCAAACCCATAGCAATTTGGATTGAGTTTTGGCGACATTTTGAAAATATCTTTTCAATGATATAATAAAAAACGTATTAGCTCGCGGCACCCCTGGGTATTGCAAATGGCACCCCAGAGTGCCGCGGCACCCTGGTTGGGAACCACTGCGCTAGAGAGCTGTTCAAGGGCTCAAACAGATCAACCAGTCTTCTAGTTTGCACTCTAAAAAAATTGTTTGGTTGGAGGTTGAAGATTTTTTGTGAGTGATGTCATAAGTAAAGTAGTTCTTGAGTCATTTTGGCTCATGTTAACTGGCCTAGGGCCCAACTGCTAGGCCAAAGGTATTTCACTGAAGTTTTCATTGGAATTAGTCTTGAGTCTGAGTCTTTTGAGCCTTTGGTCGACTTTCTAGCCTTTCTGGTTCAAAAGTTATGATCTCAAATAAACAAATTAATTAATTAGCTAATTATTCAAATATTTTTATTACTTCAGATCAGGGGTGGAGAACCTATTTACTATCACGGTCCACATCACTAGTGGATTATCGCTGGCGGGCCACAAAAACATTTGATTTAATCCAAAAATTCAAACTTCATCTAACTACGAGGTATATGGGATGCTCTTGGCGTGCTATCTAAGTAACTGCTTGTCATGGATCTTCATTTTGATGCGATTTTGTACTAGAAACTAGGTAACAAAATTCTGATGCAGGCCATATCAAATGTTCACGCAGGCCGCATTTGGCCTGCAAGCCGCAGGTTCCCCACCCTGCTTTAGATCATAACTTTTGAACCCGAAACCCCAGCAGGTCATCCAAAGTATCGAGAGACTTGGATTGTAGCCTAGTTTCCAGTAAGAAGTTCAGCGAAATGCTACCATTTAACGGTTTGGTTCCAGGACCAGGTGAAGTTGGCCAAGGTGGCCTAAAAGTCCTCCACTTAAGACGTCACTCACAAAAAATCCGCACACCCCCAACCAAAAATTTTTTTCGAGTGCAGGCTAGAAGACTTGCAATGTCTTTTGAGCCTTTGAACAGCTCTCTACTTCTGGTGGTAGAGGAATGCAAAAGTTGAACAGCTCTCTACCACTTTTCAGTGGTAGAGAATTACAAAAGTTGTATTATGTTTGAAATTGTGATTATTTTACAATGGCTTTTCAAAAATAGTGCAATGCATTATAATGTTATGATCTAGACCAGGGGTTCTAACTCTTTGGCGTCTGGCTGCTTTCGGGGATTTTCGAAAAAAAAAACGCCTAAACGCACGTGGCTTTGTGCGGGAATATCTCCGCTCCTGTTCGTGTTACAGACCTGGCTGAAGCATCAAAAGACGCTGCAAGTCTTCTAATCTCCACTCGAAAAAAAATTTTTTGCTTGGGGCGTGCGGGTTTTTTTGTGAGTGACGTCATAAGTGGAGGACTTTTAGGCAACTTTGCCTGGCCCTGGGCGCCAACCATTAGGTGGTAGTATTTTGCTGAAGTTTTTACTGGAAACTAGGCTACAATACGAGTCTTTTGATACTTTGGATGACCTGCTGGGGTTTCGGGTTCAAAAATTATGATGTAAGTTAGTAAAAATATTTGACTAATTAGATAATTAATTAATTTGTTTATTTGAGATCATAACTTTTGAACCAGAAATGCTAGAAAGTCAATCAAAGGCTCAAAAGACTCAGACTCAAGCCTAGTTTCCAATGAAAACTTCAGCGAAACACTTTGGCCTAGCGGTTGGGCCCTAGGCCAGGCAACATGAGCCAATATGACCCCAAAACTACTTCACTTATGACGTCAGTCACAAAAAATCCGCACCCCCAACCAAAAAATTTTTTTCGAGTGCAATCTACTAGACTGGCCAATCCGTTTGAGCCCTAAACAGCTCTCTAGCACAATCGGCAGAGGAGCTAGGGCGTTGGTAAGGCAACTGAAAACTGCTGTTTTTTAGGCCGAAATCGAAGTACGAATATATTGCTCTCAAAGCGTTAACCTGGGATTGTGATTATGATTTAAAGAGTTAGTATAGGCTTAAAAGAGTTACTAACTGCAAATGTGAAATTCACTATAATAATTTTTTGCACACAGCGATTTTGTACTTGTTTTGATAGCCAAGGCAAGTTTTGTATTGCAGGAAAGTACAAAGGTGACACATGGATTGATAAGATTTATTGCTGTCGCTTGCAAAATTGTTTCTGGCTTGCCACATGAATACTTGTCATAAAATGCCTTGAATCCCAGTTGTGGTTGTAAGGTTGGTCGTGCCATTATGCTCACTGGTGTTACAGTAGGCTTCAATGACTGACTTTCTGGGTGCTCTGTTTCAGCATATCATTTTGCCACATGTGCATTGTCTTGTTTGACCTTATGTCTGTATGTCATTTTAGTGATGATGTGCACTGTGTGTTTGCAACACACACTTTTGAATCAAGGTTATGACACTCTACTATCCAGTTGTGATGCCAACTGTCATTTGTACAGGAAAATTGCTGCATACTTGTAGGTTGCTTCAGCTTGTTCAGAAACTAATGTTTTATTTCAATTTTTTCAGTGTGTTGATTTCTTGCAGTAGCATTTCTGTATCCTCTTACCAAGAGTTCAATTAAAAATGGTAAGTATTGCATGTGCATAAAAATGATTTTTTTTCTAAATGTCTTTAGATGTGTATAATAAGGTGCAATTGAAACTTGCACAGCAAACACCTATACAGGCCTTAGCAGTTCATACTTGAATAGGGAACAAATTTTAGCTGTTACTTTCCAATGCTTATACCATTGCCACTGCCTCTTTTCAAATCAGTTGTGCTTGTTCATATTTACATCATTATCTTAGCTTACCTTTCATTTACAACAAAATTATTCTTAATAGTACATCTTTTATTTACTATGTAGTTTTTGAAATAACTGCATATTATGTGTTCATGTTGATTGTTGGTCAAAAGTCCTAATGGCTACTACACCCATGAGAAAGTGGCCCGTAGGTTGATGAAGAGCTAGGTGGTGTGATTACATCTCTGATCTTGCTGGTCTGCTCTTGGTGTGGAGCCAGCTGAACTATCTGAGATTGCTGAAAACCATGTGGCATTTCAAATTCTAGAGCTGCTGCCCCCACCACACTCCCCAAAGGAAAAGCATGTATGAAAATGGGTGATGGTTGACTGTTTTCATGGTTTTCTTAATTTTTTGCAGCTGTCTCTAAATCCTGTTCAAATCTACAATCAGGGAGCAGATGAAGAAAGAGCTGAAATTGCACGAATGGTAAACCTGGCTGTGTAGTTTAGAAAGTCATGTTTGTGGTTACGACATGACTAAAATGTGTAATGAGTACAGCTCATCAGGCACTCTACCATTTCGTTTGTGACTATTTTTGTTCTAATTTAGGTCTATAGATCTTGGTTTAACTCCGAAAACTTTTGGTGAATTTTGCACATTAAGATCATCAATTCACATGCAGAATCAGTGGTTATGATGAAATCTGCCTCGCATGCTAAAAAGTAGATTATTTGTTCCATTTGTTACTGATTTATAACACCCTAAAAAATTTAAATTCACGTCAGAAGGGAACGATGTACTAGTCATCTTTCATAGATGCTTGTAATAATATGAGCTGTTTGTTAGTTGAAAGTGGATCTCGTAAGCTTGACAAGATCTAAATTTATCTTGTAGAGATCAGTATATTTTCTCTTCTTTTAGAAAAATGCTGTGTTTAAATTGATTTGTGGTTTATGCTATTTCTTTTGCAAAAGCATCGCAAGAGTTTACTTGTTAAATTTGTCCTGAAGGGCTTGTCTTGTTCTGGTAATTTTGCTTTCTAAAGCAATAACCTCATAATTGCACAATGTTTAAATGGTCCTCATTAAAAAGTACGAAGTACCAATGAAGTAGCAGATTTAAGTTTTCAAGCTGTTTTAGACTTTTAGTGAGACTTGAAAGCTTAAAATTGTCTAGAACACTCAAACTTTACTGGACAGACATTGAGATCAGTTTACAGTCTTATTAAATATGTAAACATTCCACTTAGAGCAAACTATTCTTAAGACTAATCTCATGCTTGCTCACTTACAGTCTTCCTTTGTGGGAGCCATTGCTATAGGCGACTTAGTAAAAAGCACCCTTGGCCCGAAAGGTATGGACAAGATTTTAATGAGTCCTGGAAATTCTCCAAGCAGTGAACCAGGCATTACTGTTACCAATGACGGAGCGACTATTTTAAAATCCATTGGTGTAGACAATCCAGCTGCAAAAGTTCTTGTCGGTAAGCTTTCCATTTATTATGTTATTGTCTCTGTGTATCTTGAACCTATTTCTATCACAGCACTTACGTGGTAACAGTTGCTGTTCGTCGAAATTGCTTGTGTTTCTTTAATTATATATTGTAATGCGGGATTGGCAGTGGTAAAATTAGATATGAGTTATATGTGAAGACGATTGGGTGCTTTAAAGGCATTTAATGATGTTTACTTCTCAATATTTCAAAGTGTGAAACCAGGGACATTATAGATTGTGCGATTTATCATGCTTACATGATGCTGCCTTTGTGTTGTGTTTGCCTGTAAATACCGGTGTGGTATTGAAGTAACATCTGGAATTACTAATTTTGTCTTGAAAAGTTAAGTTGAAACCGCCAAGACGCTCGGAAGTACAAAGCCCATGAGTTTTTTTCCGCTTGAGCTCGAGATGAAATCGCGTATTGTGTGAGAAAAAAATAAAAAGAAGTAGATGTACGGTGCAGCGAAAAAAATCCGTACGGTTTCATGTTAGGAATAACAGTACTGTTAACATTATATAACATCGTTTTTGTTCCATCTTTCGTTATTAATTTGAACATAATTAAGGTGGAAATTTATATAATGGTTTTTGGAACTGTACTTTTTTGGCACCTGGATCGCTCAAAGTGAATTAATTGTTTTTTAAGTGTTTGCTGTCGGATCCATTGGATAGCTTGCCCTTACGCAAATGATGTAAAAAATTTGTTATGATGTACTGAGTGTCACTATTTGAAGGAACTGCGAAGTTTATTGGTTTTCATAGACTTGGCAAAGGTACAAGACGACGAAGTTGGCGACGGGACTACCTCGGTCACTGTCTTCGCTGCTGAGCTGCTGCGGGTAAAGAACATTTTCTGCCATTTTGTTTGTGTTGCACACCAAGACTGATATGGTGATGTTGTTTCGGGGTTGGACGTACGCGAGCCTTAAGCACAACACAAAATGATAGTTTGGTGTTTTATATGCCACTGAATTTGTGTAATTAAATATATATGTATTTTTAAAATGTTATTTTGGTGGCGGCAATTGGCGCCAGGCCGAAGCCTGGAATTCGCTTCCCACCAGGGCGATTGATATGGGGCGCCGTTTATAAAAATATTATATCTGACAGATTTAGCACAAAAAGTGCTATCTCTGGCAGAGATAGCTATCTCTGCATGCAGAGATAGCGCTGAAGCGTGTCGAAGGAAAGCATGGTATCCTGTCTGAAGAAAAACTTGGTGTTCTGTTTCAGTAATCTAGACAAAATCTAGGCTCCTGCAAGGCATAAATTCCCTGGCGTCATATAAAGCCAGGTGGTTTCAGGTCTAAATTATACTGTTTTGATTATAACATTTGCTATATATTCGCAGAGATAGCACTTTTTGTGCTAAATCTGTCAGATATAATATTTTTACAAACGGCGCCCCATAGATTGAGGTGAACGCTTTTGCCCAAGGAGCGCAGTGGCAAGGACCATACGCGCCATGGGTCGAACACCCAACCTTCCAATTCGGAGGCTGGCAGTTTACCACTCAGCTATCGTCGCCCCTATAAATATATAGAAATAGATATTTCAGGTTTATACAAACCTCGGACTATTTCATTTCGCGCGCCGGCCATGTTTGTTGCGTACACTTCCTAATATAGCTTTTTTTCGATCAAACGATCATCATTTAAATGTTCCTCATTTCTACAGGAAGCAGAAAAGCTTGTCGCTCAAAAGTTTCATCCTCAGACGATTGTTCGGGGTTGGAGACTCGCCCTTGACGCCGCCAAGAAAGCGCTGGAAGGTGCTGCCGTTAATAACGGGTATGTTTTTTGAAGATATTCGTTATATCCCCATGCTGTCGAATGCTTTTCCTTAAAAAGTGCGTTTTTATTAGGTCTTATCAACACTGAAAAAGCCTTCAAAAACTATACATGTTTTATTTTGAGACGTTTCGGATTATTCTTAATCCATCTTCAGTCAAAAAAGTAAAGCAACACTTGGCAATGTCAGCAATTCAAAACCATAAGGCTTTGTGACGCAAGAAAAGACAATGCTGTGACGCAAAAGACGTCAAACGCAAACCCAAGACAACCAGCCACGTCAAAATCGCTGAAAGCAAATGCAAGGCCAAAAGTTATGCAGATAATATTAAAACGAAATCTACGTATGGCCATAATTTACGACAACATTTTTTTTTACGACAAACGTTATAAAAACACTCCTTCAAAAAACAAGCAAGAAAGGACGACTGATATTCGAAGAATTCTTCTATACATGGCTTACCTTGGTGAAACATCAGTACAACTAGAAAAAGAATTGCGAAACTTTTTTCAAAAATATCTGAAAGAATTTGCTCAACTGTCTCTTATTCATAGAACACACACGATCGGAGATCATTTTAAGTATAAGGACAAACATGCACATCTGGAACGATGCAATGTGGTATACAAACTTAAATGTGCTTGTGGTAATTCCGCTTCCTGCCACGGCTATTGAGGTGAACGCTTTTGCCCAAGGAACGCAGTGGCAAGGACCATACGCGCCATGGGTCGAACACCCTTTTGCATCACAGCATTGTCTTTTCTTGCGTCACAAAGCCTTATGGTTTTGAATTGCTGACATTGCCAAGTGTTGCTTTATTTTTTTGACAGAAGATGGATTAAGAATAATCCGAAATGTCTCAAAATAAAACATGTATAGTTTTTTGAAGGCTTTTTTGGTGTTGATGAAACTGTTAAGTCTATCCCAGTTTTGTGCTCCAAAATATTAGCTCTTAGAAACTGTTGACTATAGTGGGGCAGAGCCAGGGCTGTGAAGCCGGAGACCAAGCAATTTTGGATGGTTGGAGCCAGAGCCTGAAAGTTGGGTTCCCCTTCGACAGTCATGGCGGGGCAAGCGCAAGCGGGGCTAGTTGTACAAATAATACAATGGTTATTAGTATTTATTATTGAACCAAACAAATCGTTCTGGAGCCGGAGCGAAAAAATTGGATGCCTGGAGCCGAGCCCGAACTTTAAGTTCCGGCTCCATAGCCTTGGACAGAGCATGTAGTTTACCAAAATAATAGAACGTACCTTCCTTTTTTAAAAAAGCTTCGATTAATTTTGCTGTTTAAGATGATAAGATGAGATACCACATGATTTAATATTAGCCAGGCTTTAGGCATTGTTCAGCCAATCAAAGTTTCGTTTCAAAATACAGCTTTACCTCTGCTTTCTATCGTGTTTCCTCTGGTGGCAATCGAGTAGAACGAATGTTTTTTTAATAAACTGTGGGTGGGCAGTATTACGGTACCTAAAAAGAAGTCTTTTCCGTCTTGTAGTTTGTTTGGACGCCTAGTTCTCAGCCTGCTTAAATCCCGTGACACCATTGAAATAACTTTTGACGCATTTCCTCTCTAGATTTCATGAATATTTTAAATATGTGAAAACAACATATATTCAATGTGACAACGTCAAACCATTTTCTTATGGTGGCCTGATCTTTTGCTGCTATAAACTGTTCCCTTTACATGAAAAATAGCTTCGTCCTTGGGAGGTCTGCAGTCTAAATGACCCCTGGTCCTTCGCAGCCTCCCATCAGCCCTCCACGCATTATATAAATCGGTGCATTTGGAAAGTCATCGCAGCGCTATATTATAGTAATCGTGATGACGCCATTCATTGTGTATGCCCTTTATGCTTGTGTTTCATCAAAGTAAATGTATTAGTTCCGTCAAGCGTATACTTTTCTGCTACCTTCACGTATGCATCATTGAGTTCATTCATGTATTTGTGTTCCTTGTCATTGCGATGTAATGCTTAAATCTTGCGCGTTGCGTGTGGGAGTGAAGATGCAAACCCACTTTGTAAAAATATGGCTTTCTGCTGTTTTTCTAAAGTTCGTCATATCTAAACCTTGAACGGGTTAAAGCTCAAAACATCTTTAAGAAAAGACCAGGGGTCACCAACATGGTGCCCGCAGGCACCAGGTGCGGGCACCCAGGTTGCTCGCACGGACCACGTTAGGCGCCTGCGGGCCTGTTCCGAAAATAGCAAGGTGAGGTGACATGAAGTATTTAGTTGAAAAGGTAATCAGCTCAAGCCCTGTTTGGACGTTAGCAGCGCTGCAAATCTGCAAAAATAAATAACGGTTAAATTGACCTTTTTTGCGGCATTCAGGAGTCGCGACACTTGTAAAATGTTTGCTGGTTGAAAATCTCTTTGCCCAGCTTCGCAGTCTTTTATGTCTCAAGTTTAGGAAAAGTCACGAAGTTCCACCAGTCTAGCTTTATTACCAGCAAGCTTGTTGAATTTAAAAAATAGCCAACGGCCAGATTGATTGCTCTGACGGTTCTAGTGCTAGAACTCAGCAACAACTTGTGAGCGCTGGATTGGTCGACACGTGTAAAAAGACAGGTTTCTGTGACTTCATCAGCAGCAAAGTCAGCTCTGGTCAGGTTTACAGTTCCTGCTTGTTTTGTTCTCAATTGACCAATAAACATCGGCTCATGTGTGCATCGCTCCATGGTCGAACACAACTGTACCAACTTCACAATAACTAGGAAATTGTACCCATCATCAAAATAAAACGGACAATAGCCAGTAATTTCTGGGAGATACTATATACAGAGTTGGGATAGCTTTAACAAAAGCCTTTGGGTTTGATTTTTTTCAGAGACGATCCCGAAAAATTCGAAGTCGATCTGCTGAACGTTGCGCGAACAACCCTTAGTTCGAAACTGCTCACTCAGCACAAAGACTTTTTTGCGAAAATGGCTGTAAAGGCAATTTTGCGTTTGAAAGGCAGCGGAAACTTAGAAGCGATACAGGTGACGTGGTTTTACGAATGTCGTGCGGTCAACGTTGCGTTGATCTCGAGTGTGTCCTAATCTAATCGTTCATTAAGCTTCTAATGCAAGGGGCACGAAAAGATTTTAACATTTCGACCTCTTCGGAAAATTTATCACCTTTGTTCGCCATCACTTTCGCAAAGGTAGAAATAATCAAAATTTGATATGGGCAATAAATTCCAACGCCGCACGGTAATATTTGCATTTCGTGTAAATTTCATCTATTGCTAGTGGTTGTTGCGAAATGCATTGATGTCGTTTACGCCACTAGCTTGTGTAGTGCAACCCGACGTAGTCTGCTGTTCTGCATAGCCACAGACGTAAGAACCTCACTGGTCATGTTCTCTTGAATTGTTATCGAACTTCCCGCTTTGATCAGCAACCGCGTGACCTGGCCAGTAGCACTGCTGAAGTTCGTGAACTTTCCAACTTGAGTCGTTAAATGTCTAAGCCTGGCATTGGTGTGGGGCTGATTTTTTTCCGGTCATAGACCGAAACGTAAGACGTCTTACCCTGAAAGTGATGTTGTGCGCTTAACGGTATTTTTCCACCCTGGATCAAGCTGTTTAAACTTGCACTCCAGTTATCTGTACTGAGTGCGACATTCTTTGCCTGTGACATGTTAAAAAAACGTATAATTGACCACGCTGTTGACATTTTCACTGACTTCTCAGATGTTAAAGAAACTTGGAGGAACCATGACCGATTCTTACTTGGACGAAGGTTTCTTATTGGACAAGAAAATTGGAATGAATCAACCGAAGCGACTGGAAAACGCGAAGATCCTGATTGCGAACACGTCGATGGACACGGATAAGATCAAGGTGAATGGTCTGCATTCCTGTGTCTTGTGAGCTCATCGACTGTCGGTGCGCTTGGTTCAACCACTTGTGGTCGATGATGTCGAGAAATCAGGAAGCTTCTGCGTGTTCGGTTGCGCATTTGCGAAGAAATGGTGTCAACGACACACGGCGATCCGCTGGATCCGATAGAGCAGGGGGTGGGGGACCTATTCACTATCACGGGCCGCATGAATTGTGCATTTTCGCTGGCGGGCCTCAAAATCGATTAATTTTATCCCAAAATTCTACCTTTATCCAACTGTGAGGAAGAGCGGATTTTCTTGACTTACTATCTAAGTACCTGCTTATAATGGATCTTCGTTTTGACGCGATGTTGTAATCTAACTTGGAGTAACGAAAATTCTGATGTTCACGCGGGCCGCAGGTTCTCCACGCCTGCGATAGAGTTTCGTCAAATGAGATTGGAAAAAAGTTTATTTTAAGATGTGCGGTTATGCAGAGCGAAGCATGCCCGCGTCGAGTCTCAAAAATATGCAGTTCTGTGTGCGCTGTTGTCATCTTGACTCTCTGCACTGGCTTTTAAAGTTGTTTGCAGAATTGGCAATTACCACCACCTGTATATAGATTGTCACGTCACTTACGCATTCCCTCATTAAATCGTTGTCGTGGCTTTAAAATGTACTGAGCACTGCATGCATTATTGTTTTGTACGCTTGCTACAGGCGGGCATATTTTTACAAACTCGTGCTTTTCACCTGTGAGTTGATTCATTGCCCGGAAGCAAACCGCCGTTGGTCTTTTTTATATCGGTGGTCGCGTTGCCCAACGAGCAGTGTACGGTTTTGGGCTGCAGTGCCTGGTCGAGTTTAATACTCGAAGTCTTTCTGTCAGAGTGTAAAAACATTGCAGTGCTTCATTTTCATTTTTTAAATGAATGTTTAGATCTTCGGATCGCGAGTTCGAGTGGACGGTACTGCCAAAGTGGCTGAGATTGAATTAGCAGAAAAAGCGAAGATGAAGGAAAAGTGCGAAAAAATAATCGCTCACGGAATAAATTGTTTTATTAACAGGTATGCCTTGTTTCTTATGGAGTTCTTGTCTTGAGTATCTTTGTGAAATCAAAGCTTGTCCAGGTACTCATGCCTGAACTGAACTTTTGACCTCTTACGTATCCTGCCATGGGCGTCGGAAGGATTTTTTCCAAGGAGGGGCACTAAGTGTATTTTTACAGAAATTTCTCTAGGAGGTTCCAAAAGTGGTGAAATTTGTTTTTTCCTACTCGAAACTAAGAAAACAACTTTTTTGCTGAATTTTTCAAAATCAAGGGGCCTTGGCACCTCCTGCCCCCCTTCCGACGCCCTGTATCCTGCTACGTTTTTCTGGTACTGCCTGTTCTGTTGCTTAAAATTCGTCGCCCTCCGCGAGATCTCCATCCAACCGCGTGCCCGGTTACATGATTTGTCAACGTGAAACGGGGGTTCCCCGTGACCAGTTTAAACGGAGCCTTGTTGATTTCGTTGAATTGTTATTGGGTCTCGATTGTTCGTCAGTTGAGTGTAATTAGTGGCAATTCCTAATCACTTCCAGGCAAATATAATTATTCTCCACAAAGCTGACAAAAAAGTTATTGTTTTTATAGGAAATCGATTTCAGGTAACACTACGCACCCTCAGTCATAAAATCTTATGGAAGTGGCTATATTGCTATGAGCTGAGTTTAATTCTTAGCAGTAACGGTACAAGCCAATATTAGTCGACGCAAACTCTGAAACTTTGATATGTCGTGAGACAGGGGTGTTCAACCTTAAAAGCAGAGTATTCTTCAAATTTGAGTCAGTCAGGCGCGACCTTGTTTTGCCTTTAATCAATTTCATGAATGAAACATGCTTGTTCGCATGTATGTACGTCGTCAACGACGTGAGTCTGAGTGAATTTTAGTAGTTCAGGGAAATTTTCACAGGGTAAGGATCGCCAGAAACAGGAATTTCACAAGCACGAGGGACTGAAGAAAGCTCATCAAATTTTGTTTTCGATTTTAACTTGTTTTCAAGTCAATAAGTTCCATTTGTATGTTGCTTGGCATCAGACCCGTAACCCCGGGACAGTGACACACAAATTTTGTGCCCTCTCAAGTTTTGTTAAGCCCAGAAAATACTTTATTATATTCATTTGTAGATATGCACGTGATTCAAACGCGACAAAATTAAGAAATTTTGCAAATGCTGCTTTTTAATCTGTTTAATCGTCATGCCACCTCGTAACACCAACGCACATTGCATAAAAAGCTAACCTCATTGTGACAAAATAAATTGTACTAAGGAAATTCCACGTTGGTAACAATTTCAATTTGTTATGTCACAGTTTGTCTTAAACATTAAAAGAAAAATCTTGCCCCCTAAAAATGCATTTTCCTCCCCTAACCTTAAAGCTTGGCTCGGGCCTACTTGGCATTTACATTGTCTTTGTGTTCACTAAGTGAGAATGGGCTTACAAATGCGAAAATACTTCTTCTTTAGCAAATCACAAAAGCGACTTTCAAATGAGTCTTGCAATAACTTGACCTTTTTATTGTATTTTCTCAAATTGACATCAACAGCACAGTGTTTTTACGGTGTTTTGAGGGACCAAAACGGCGTTCCAAATTTTTCCAACGGTCTCTCAAAATACATTGGAACTTCGATTTACGACCACAACCAAAATACACTGAAGCCTCGTTTTGAGACAACCTCAGTATTTAGATCAAATAATTGCGGTCTCTCAATCTCTTAGCGGTCGCCAAGGTCAAACCTTTAAAAAAGCTCTGCAACAGCGCATTCAATCAGCTCCTTTAAATAGGAAACTGTTTCATATTTACGTTTTCTAACTGCGAGATGTATTTACATTGTTTTACATTTTCTAACAACATAAGAGGTATGCCCTCGCTTTTCTCTTCAAGAAAATCATGATCAGCTTGTTTCAAGATGGTAACTGGTAACTCATGAAGGGATTTGTACGAAACAAAAAATCGTTAAAAATATTGGAGAGGTTTACTTGCTTCATTAGGATCACAGGGATGCGATACGCCAATTCAAATCATCCATTGCGCCATAGGTTGGTCACCCTGTCGTAAGCGCCAGCATTAAGATTTTATTCTCGTTGTGGTAGAAACGCAATTCTGCGCAGCTTGCCTTCCTTAGGACGCCGGCCTAGAAGCAACTGAGTTGCACGTTGGAGGATTGACCGTTGACTGGATTGTGGTTATTTCTTGCCAGGCAGCTGATCTACAACTACCCCGAGCAGCTGTTCGCCGACGCCGGAGTGATGGCGATAGAGCATGCTGACTTCGAGGGCGTGGAACGGCTGGCCCTTGTCCTTGGGGGTGAAATTTGTTCGACGTTCGATCGCCCGGACCTTGTCCAGTTGGGCCACTGTGACCTCATCGAGGAGATAATGATCGGTGAAGACAAGCTCATCAGGTTTTCTGGTACGCCAGCTGTGAAACCTTAACGCTTGCTCTTGAACTTTATCAACCGCAGGCGCATTACCTTCGCGATCTTTATTTTCCACTTTCCCGCCTGAGTCACGCGTCTGAGACATGAGCGTAGCCAAGGGAGCATGGCCCCCCAAATTTTAAGCGTATCTAGTTGTTTTGTGCGTTGAGAAGCGACGTCCCAATCCAAAATACTGTTGCCGCCTGAAGTCAAACATTTTGGTCCCCCAAAAAAATTTGGGACTGTGCTGAGAGACGCTGTTCCGATTCAGCTAATCTGTCCGATTTAGCACTTTTTTATGTTAAAATTGTGTCCGATATAATTCGTTTTACCGAACGTGGCCCATACGCGTACTCCCGAAACGTGTGTCACGAAAAAACAAAAACTCGCGAGTCGCGACACTTGGATCATCGAAAATAGAAAAAGGACGTCGTTTCACTGCAAGCAACTGTTCCACGTGTTTTATTTTGACACCACGTGCAAACAGTTACCAAAACACGTGTTCCTTCAGGCGTGGCAAGGGCGGAGGCTTGCACCATCATTCTCCGTGGCGCCACCCAGCAGATTCTCGACGAAGCTGAGCGCTCCATGCACGACGCTCTGTGCGTGCTTCAGCGAACGGTGGCCGAGACGCGCACTGTCCAGGGAGGCGGATGCTGCGAGGCCTTGATGGCCAACGCCGTCCACAACCTCGCCGTGAAAACGCCTGGAAAAGAATCGGTTGCGATGGAGTCGTTCGCCCGCGCCTTAATGCAGGTAAGTGGCGGCTTTGGAATTCTATTTCCGGCAAAGTGAAGCGCGGCGGTTGCAGAAGCATCGTTTGAAACGAGCTCTTTACGTTCAACGGGACAAGTTAAAAGGGACTGGTTGCACTTGCGGACAAATCCGATCGATGTTTGCGTCTATTCGGGTCTGTTAAAAAAACTTTATTCTTGTTGGCATTCGGAACTGAAGTGTTTTGATATCCGTCCCTTGAGATTTTTTGTACGCCGGTGGTTTAATCATCTGGTTATGTTCCTTTTGTGTTTGGCGGCATTCCACCTTTGGCTTTTTTGTTTCAGAACCGTCGACAGAAAATTTTCAATAGGAAGGCTTCACGCTTGTGTAGGGGAGCTTGACATTCTGAAAAAACTCCACTGATTTGTAGTGTTTCACATTTCAATTTAGGGGCTTGGAGCTTTGGTTGGGGGACTAAGCCCACAAAAGCGCCCCCGTGGCGGCGGAACTGTTTTGTTTGTTGACGGTCCTGAAATAACACCTACGTTATCACTGCTTCGATGCTGGTATCAGTTAAGCAAGGAGAGATTCGCTTGACCTGACCGTGTCTCGCCAATCGCAACGCAGTGAAGCATGTGCAGTTCAGTGTATATCTAACACCAGGGACGCCGGAAAGGGGGTGCATGCCGGGCCATTTACCCCACTGCCCTTTCATAAAGTGGGCAACGGGGGCAGAGGTGCCTTTTCATAAAGTATCACAGGTAATTTCATGGTTTATCAAGAGGGAATTGAAACAAATTTATTGCAGCTATTCGCGCAACCAGAAAATTCAGAAATGATTTTCTGTAATTTCTGGTGTTGCTTTTGAGGTTAATATAGTGGCTGAACAGAAACAAGTGTAACTGGTAACGATTTTTTCTTGTTTTATTGTAAATTTGCATTGCCGTCAACTCGTTGCTCCCTGTCTAACACTTTTTTCAAAAGCCACGAGCAAGCGTAACTTGTCTTGAGTATTCACAAAGCACGTGGAGATGTAATATTCAAGAAGATCGTTAGGGGCTACACTACCGAAAAACTGCTTGGTGGTGCTCGGCGGTAATAGAACGTCATTGTTATTTGCGTCAGTGATTGCTCATCGTTTGTTGATCGCAGCACGGTTTCAAATCTTGAAACGATCCGTTCTTAACCGCATTTTTCTGCTCCGCTGGTATAGTGAGTTCTGCTTTGCAGTTGCTGATCTTTCGCTGACAGTGAAATCGTAGATAAAGCGCTTTTTGTTTGGAAAAGTTCAGGCATTTTAGTGTTATAATTGCTTTGCACACGAAATACGTTAATAAAGGCTTATGTGGCAAGATTAGAGTCGCTCGCGTGTTTAACCCGCTGCGAGCAAACGCGCGTGACATGTTCATTTCCCCCAGATTCCGATCACGATCGCCGACAACGCTGGTTTCGACAGCGCGGAACTTTCGTCACAACTCCGTGCGGCTCATGCCGAAGGGAAGAGCACCCATGGCCTGGGTAAGTCGGCGCAGCCGGTTGGCGAATCGGGACCGAAAAGCATGCGCGATGCAGTTACTCGCGTAACAAAACTCATCGTTTAGGATACGCCACGGCCGACTTTTTCCATTAGAGGCAGGGGTGTAGTAGGGTGGGAACGGCGTTATCGCACTTTTTTACGTGCAGGAACGGGTTCCCACACTTTCATAGCAATCTGACTTGAATTTCATTTGTACTGAGATTTGCTGTGCCTAGCTCCAGACTTCGCATAAATGAGCAACTGACAAGCTATCTCTTGCGTAATACCCTAGCATAATTGTGTAATTATTGATTAATAGCTAGTTTCTTGTGTACGTTCCCACACTTCCTTTTTAGCGCTACACCGCTGATTAGAGGGCGTTTTAAAATCAGCGAAATTGCATTTCTTGTGTAAACTACTTAGCTACTTCGCTGAAATCACCAGTTGGCAAAATGTGCAAGGCATTATTTGAATGAACAACAAAAGGGAGGGTGTGTTGGTTGTCTCTTTCCCGCGCAGCATCATTCCTGACCGCCTGATTCACCCTTGCGTCTGTCGTGCACTTCCAGATATGGACGAGGGCGAGGTCGCGTGCATGAGGAATCTGGGAATCACCGAGTCGTACCAGGTCAAGCGTCAAGTCCTGGTCAGCGGCGCCGAAGCGGCGGAGATGATCCTGCGCGTCGACAACATCATAAGATCCGCGCCCAGGTTGGCAACAGTTTCGTTTTGTACGTTGCGTTGTCGCCTGCTGCTAATTCTCAAGCACCGTGTGAGACGGTCACGACCTGAAGAGCGAAGAGTTACTTCATGGTTACTCGTAGCTCAACTGCGCTGTCTGTGGAAGAGGTGCAACGAAGATACTCAGAAAGTATTTTCCCTGTCGGCTGCTGCGCAGCTTTCGTCGTTTAATTCCGCGCTGTTGTTTGCCATGCGGCATCGTCTGTTAATGACGTTTAATCCTTCGACATGAAACCATCAGTTGTTTTGGTTGGCTTTGGCACATCGACCGGAGTTGCACTCCTCCGTTACTTGGTTGTTGTTTTGCTTTTGCAGAAAACGACGATCCGACCACCATTGATCTTGAAGGATTTAAGTTGTGGCAAAACTGATCGTTCTTTCCAGCATGACTTTTGAACTGGGAAAGACAGCGGTTGACTGCGTGCGACTCGATGGTTACACTCTCCTGTGTTGGTTTTTTTACCTTCTTCATGTCGTCCAAGCATGCTTGTTCATTGTAGCGAAATAAACCATTTATACAGATCTGCTGCGTCTGAACAGGGGATTGAGATCAGTACGGTTGGCACTGATAGTTGTAGATCTTACGTCACGATAAAGGTTTTTAATTACACGAACCAGTAAAAATGGACAATACCACGTCAACTCGCAGGAATTGTAAAAAGCATCACCAGCTCGATTTTTAATCTGTTTACTGTTACGTTTGGTAACAACCACAGTAATCTTCAGCCGTCACTTTGGTTTATATATTGATCAGTGGTAGAGAAACTCTCGGTGTGTTCATTATTAAATAACCAAAAACTACCACTAGTACCTCTCGATAACGCATCCATACATTTAATTGTTCGCAAACAAGGCATTGAACGTGCACAGACAGCAGCGATGCGCTACTGTTAAAAGCTGATAAAGCGTTGCGACAGTGGTCATTGCGAGAATTTGCTTTTAAGTTGAATAGTAACGAGTTCATATCTATTAATATTTGTCGTAACAAGAAAGCGGCGACCTTTCATCTATGCGGAGCAGATCTTTACTGCCGCTTCTCAGCGAACAGCAGACGTTCTTCGATCAGAAATTGGACATCAGAAGCGGAGGGAGAACGACAATAACGAAAAGAGTCGATGCAAACAATCTTGAAATTACTCTTTTAACAAGCTGCAAAATCTTTTATGACAGTCATTACGAAGTTCGCGTAATAGTATGGGCGGTGTGCGCAAGCACGTTTTAAGCAAACATGTCCAATATGCGATCAGGTTTTCAGCATGAAACGACCCTGAAAGGCGACACAAGTTTTTATGTGTTCCCAGACTGAAACCCACAAATCTACTGTTGAAATGAAGCGCATTACAGTGCCTACAAATCATGCAAAGAAGTGCACGTTATCCATTCAGCAAAATTAGACAACACGTGTTCCAAACATATGGGATGTAGCACAAAATAAAACAACCGTTTGTAGAACTGCTGTATTTAAAATCTACGCCGGGATAGTCGCGAAAACGTTTATGTTGTGTTTCAATCTCCCAATTTGCTGGTTCCGCAAATATATTGCGTGTACATTTGACGGCTCTTCGCAAGATGCCAGAAACTCTCTTCTCATACAAATGATGGTGTTGCATTTATCACAACGACTGTTGTAACCTTTCGGGAGCATAACAGTATGTTGGAGGTGTAACTATAACTACAGCCGCACACGTTCCTGTCAGACTTTCATTTTCACAACATTAATTGACAAACTCACCAGTATTCTGAGCAAAAGCATGGCAATTGGCAAGTGAGAACGAAATTTGAATCACCATCAGCGTACGAGAGGGCAACGGTTGCATTACAATTATCTTCATGTGAAGTTTTATAACACTGTCAATGCCTACTAAATAAAAATCACTTCCCATAGCTGGGTTCGAATATCTATGCAACAACAGTATTCATGATGAAAACCACCTCATTTGAGAAGTAATGTTTGAGTAGGAGAACTGAAAGGTTGTATGTCTTTGCGAATTGTAGGTTTCGTTCCAACATTTTTCACACTGACGATGGCTCAAAGTGCAAGTTGAAACGCTTGAAAATGTTTTCGATTGTCGTGACTTTGATTGTACGCATTGCAACACTGGAGACGTTCACATGACTCCTAAATTACAAAAGATTGACAGGAATCGACATCAATCTCGCTATTGGGCTGGCAGGATCGCGAAGTATAACGTGCAGTGCAAGCATCTCACAGCACTCGCAATTACTGTTATTCGGAAGATTGGAATTTGTTTCACGAGCGCATTTATAAACCAAATTCGAATGAACAAGTCGATGTTCAAAGCAACAGAAATACAAAACACGCAGGATTCAAACTCACGTAACATCGGTAGCACTCATTTTAACACCATACGAACTTTACACAGACAGCATTGACACGAATACTGATATTCCATCAAACGAGAATTTTGTTCATTCGTTTGGCAGTTATGCGGGTTCGGCTTCATGCGACTCATGCCGGAGGTGGGTAAGATTTCATGGATGTGGTTAGTTAGAAAAAGTTGGCCATACAAGTTCCATTGTACTTCCAAACCAGGGTTGTGGAGTCGGAGCCCAAGCAATTTTGGATGGCTGGAGCCGGAGCCAAAAACTTTTAGGTGGTGGAGCCGGAGCCTGAAATTTGGGTTCCGGTTCCACGGAGATAGTTTGTGGGTGAAGCAAGTTGTTATATAAATGACCCGTTTTTTCTGACTTTTTGGACCAAATTGTTCTGGAGCCGGAGCCAAAAGCTTTTAGATGTTGGGGCTGGAGGCAAAAAATGTAGACGCCCGGAGCCTGATATTTCAGTACCGGCTCCACAGCCGTGGTCCAAACGTTCAGGTACTTTCCTAACCTCGGGAGGAAGAAGTGAAACCTCTCAATGTTGACACTGAGCCATTACTTTAAGCCTATGCAAGTCTGGTAAAAAGCTGTTTCTTTGCGGACATTACAGCGAATGAGGACAGTTGAAAACGAGGCACTAACTGAAAAGACCCTTAATTTGTTTCCCACTAGATCATTTAAAAGGTTTCAGGAAGCTCGTGGCAGCATCATAAGGACAAATCACTCCACCGTTTGTGAAGTCTTTGAGAAAGCAAATCGCCCGGCAAGCAAACAAAAAACGAGACAACCAATTAAGACGCAGGAAGGGTAAATATTACAGCGATCTCAGAAATTGAGAAAGCATGACGCCTTATCGAGGCCAAGCGACACTCGACCGATGACGGCAAAGCACAAGAAGAGCAGAAGGCGTGCAAATCAATTTTTGTAATAGTTGGCAAGCTCATGCGCAGTCTGAGAAAAACTCTTCGCCGACTCAGCCATTTCGGCCGTCTTCGTTTCGACGCTGGACAGCTTGTGACCGCGCTCCAGCAAGTCACGTCTGTTCTTGTCCATCTGCGACCCGACGTCTGCAAACACACAGACGCAGGCGTCACTCGAAAACATACAGGAAATATAACGGGCAAACATAAAAGTTAGGTTAAATTTAACCGGCCGTCTGCACTTGCCGTGCCGATCGTTGTAAACCGGTCGCTTTTCTTGCGAAAGGCGTTGGCAAAGCAACTTTGATTTGAAATGAGTTCTACGCCGAAAAATCAGGACTAGTTTCTGGATGCTGCAGAAGGTTTTGTGCGTTTCTACTTCACAAGCTTAAGCGCGTTTTATTAAAATAGTCGTATTTCCAGCGACGACAGGCCTGAAGGCATCGCATGTTGCTAATCAGCAGCCATTTGCGGACAACACTCGGTCAAAGCAGAGCTCTTCAGCAGTCACAAACCGTAAAGTTGTGAAAAAAAATCATGTACAAAATGTACGATTGCTCGCAGATTTGGAACCGTGCTGATTACGATCACAGCTATCAAACATCGTCGTATGGACCCATGAGCAAGTTAGGCTCCACTTCCAAAATGATAATACGTACCACATTTACCATCAACGCGAAAACGACCGGTGCTTGTTACGCATAACTGCAAGTTCATAATGTACAAAAACCGCATTTTATTCCTATCAACAGTAAAGATTGGAAGGTAGTTACGTGGAAGTGCTATTCAGACGCGACTGGTTCTTTTGCAAGCGCAGACATTCCATGCTCAAAAATGGCGGACAACACTTCACTTCTAATTAAACCGAAAGTCCTTATCATACGCTTTCTATTTGACGTACCAGCACTTGGCTCACAGCAAAATAAGTAAACTCTTACTCGCTCGCTAGTCGTCACCGTCGGACGAGTTCTTGTGAACACTGCTCTCCAGATTAGAACAGTGTTTCTCGGCGGGTCCCCAGTGACACCCAAAGGTTTCCAGTTAAAAATTTGAGAAAGAGCCAATGTGATTTCTTGTAACTCTCATGTCACAATCAACCAAGATAATGGTGCCCAGGTCAATATCTTTAAGAGAAAGGGTCCCCGGGAATTTGTAAGGATAAGAACCACTGGGCCAGAGGTTTGATTAGTCTATTGAGACGCGAGGGACAACAAGCATCTGCCCAAATACATTTTCTTATTACGTATGACGTACCTATTTGTGCCGGGGTGATTATATTTCAAGAACCTACGCCAAGTTTGTGCATCGTTTAAAAGCTCCATCCGCCGCTTGCTTGGAACACACCACATAAAAATTCATTCAAGTTTTCAAAACATTTCATATGTGCCATCATTCAGTTCCGGTCGTTCCTTTTCCTTTGTTTATTCATGGTCTCATGCACATTCATAACCAGCAAAAGCCTCCAATCACCGTCCAAATGCAACGATAGTATCAGTGCTGCTATATCCTCAACATAAAATCGCAATTTTGATCAGGGATTTTTCATTGTGCGGTCGACAAACGTGATTCTTTGAAATAACGCAGGGTGTTTCGATGTTTCTTTCATTAATGCTTGCGGGAAGTTCCACTTCGGTAGCATTTCTTTACACGTGGGTAATGGTCAACGTACGGCTTTAATCTCATAAAACAAGTGTATGACACATAGTAAGATTCAATAATAATCATCATGCTGGAATCCAGTTAAAATTACAGATCACCATGCTGCGTTGCTTCGTTTTGCCTGCGACTTGCAACTGCCTGCTAATGGCCTCCGTGCGAGCCTTGTCTGGACATGCTCCTATAAGACGAAACGGGTTTGACAGGAGGACAACAGAGAAGCACTAACTTACCAGCAACAGCCGGTAAGGCTTTTGAAACTTTCGATGAAACGTTCTCAAACGGAGGGGGCGTTCTGCCGTCCAAGTACTTGGCACAGAGGCTAGCAAGATTTTGCAAGAATTCCTCCCTTTCCGTGGCCACACTGGCCTCGAAACAGAAAGCACGATCAAAGAACAGATCGAATTGCAAGCAAGATGGCGAGTTTCCGTGACCATCAACTTTCTGTCAAAATAATATCGTCACTGCAGCTTTGTAGAATACTGTACCAGAGTTTTAGACGCTTGTTAAACGTTAGCAACAGCATACGTTCACCTAAAAAACTAAACGCTGTTTTATTAACGTGAACTAAATTTTCATGATTTGTATTAGAGAATCTGAACTCGGCAAGCAATCGTTTAAATCACGGCTCAGCAACCTTTCCGTAGTCGCAGGCCAAAAACAAACTGTGCAAGGTATGGCGGGCCGTGCTAGGCTAATTTTCTACCAACAGTTCCGCTCCCGTTGTATTCATGATGTTGTTAAACTTTGGGAATTTATGGAATTTTAATCAGATTAACTCCTGATTTTAACAGTTCATAAAGAACGCCCATCACACGACATACACTACATTTATAGCACAGTACGGTTTCTCACAAGTAGTTGCTCATAAGTATGCAATACAAGAAGTTGCAAGGAGGGTAGAGTCTTAAAATACAATACCACTAGGTGGGCCATTCAGTTAGCCTACTACAAATACAAGTTGTAAAGGGGTTGCGGGCCGGATGATGTTGCTTGGCAGGCCGTGGGTTGCCGATCCCTGGTTTAAATTAACCGCTTTATCCACAAAGAACATTTCTTGTGCGTTGTTCCAAGTCAGCTGTTTGAGCCCAGGTGGAGAACATACGTTTTAAACATTAATTATCAAAGAACAACTACCCGCAGGTGAAAAATCTGAAAGCGTTACGTAAAAGACGACCTACTGCGGCATGGTTATCTTACGAATTGCAAGTTTCGCAGCAGTCAATGGCATTGTTTTACTTGGCCAGTGATTCAAGCTAAGTGCTGGAATCACTGCCGAAAACAAATCTCGGGAAACATAAATGAAACTTCACCGCAAACTATTATTTCTGCCGCAATCGCCAAGCGTCAGAAATCGAGAACGATTCGCAAACTGCTTAGAAACACTGCAGGCTCATATATAACGAACCGTCAAACTCCGAAGAAAGATTAATTTTATAGCTTCACCAGGGTCTTAAGGAAAATGTTAGGAACCTGGTTTGGATCTGTAGGGACCCGATTTTCTCTGATTTTAGGGACCCGATGATAATTTTCTCTGATTCTAGGGACCCGAATCGGGTCCCTAAAACGTCTTAAAAAAACCGTGAGCTTCACTATATAGCGCGATTACCTCACAGTACTCAGAAAATACGAACATCTTCACTGAAAAAGAGAAAATAACGTGACACTTAAAACAAAGGTTTTTAGTCAGTTCGTTAGCCTAGAAAACAGTTCGGTTTAATGATTGGAACGCCCACCGTTAGCTCTTCAAGGTTCCATTTTCTTCTCTGTTCATATCCCTCACCTTTATCAGGTCTGCGATACCTGCAACACACTTAAATTCACTCAAGTTGCTAAAACCGTTAAATTACAAAGTTTTTATCTATGCCTTGTTAATTGATTTCTTCAGCCGTCATTAAATATGCCTCGCAGCCGCAGGTTAATGCATGCCACCAAAAACCTCTGTAACGAGTTAGGAGTTAAAATACGCGAAGACTGAGACAAATAGTAAGCATGCTAGCACAGCTTGCGGAGAGAGTGAAAACTAAGTAAATGGCAATTAGCATAAAAATTCAAATGCAGGCTGAGCGAGAAAGGGTAATCTCACTAGAACAAAACGTTCAACCACATCTGCAACAAAAACAGCGTAAGATTTCCTGAGTTAATGATTCCGGCAATACCTGCTGATAAAAACTTTGGGTGGTCGTTTCACAGTAACGGAAAGGCACAAATAGTGAACATTCTCTTTCTTATTGAATGGGAGAGTTGCACCTTCAGTTTTCGAAACCTGCAACAGCAACAATCACAGACATTGTATACGATTGCATCGACACTGATACAAGCCAAAGTAAAGCGAAGTACACAATAATGTGCAACGCAAAAAAAAATTTATGAATTCAGGTTTCTGAATTGAATTCAAAGCCTGAATTTTTATGAATTCAGACCACACGTGAGAAACTATTCAAGAGCTGGACAGTAGACAGCACTGACAGTTTTTTTTACAAATTTTGTGAAAGAGATGTTTACACTCGGGAAAAAAGAAATTAGTTTATTGAAATTTGCTTATACCTGTGGCTTCAAAGTACTAGCCACAATCAATCGAAACCTAGGATTAATTTTTCACTGCAGCCCATTGAGCACAGTGTTCAGAGCGCAAACACTTCACTCATCACTGGGACCGTAGTCAGAACAAAAATTTCTGAAAGGGCGGAGCTCAGTTGCTGAAAAAACAAAATCACTGAAAATCTGAAGTACAAATGCATATATTAAAGGAGCTAAGACATCTACCGATACAGGTGATATTGAAATGAAAATAACTGTCAACTTTTCTAGAATTTCTGAAGCGGTGGTGGACGATCCCCGTTTGCATTTTCACACACTCATAAAACAGTTTGTCAGAACGTTAGAAAATGGCTTGGATTTTTTTGCAACTTGGATTTAGCCACGAGAAAATCAAAAAGTTATTGAAAGCTTCAACCCGGCTGCTCATTAAGTTTACTGAGGTATAAATAACTGACCTACTTAAACGAATGTTCTGGTAACGGCAAAGTATTTTATTCATAACAGAAACTCATTTACTGAGAGATTAAATTCAACTTCATTAACTTTCATACGAGAAACTCATATTAAAATACAGATCTGCATGATTTTGAATGGGATCACTGAGAGTTTTCAAAAAAACTCCCTCTTTCACAGAAAGCATTATGATACTACTTTGCCTGTGCATACGCAGTAGTAGTGGTTCTTAACCGGGCAACAATCCTCCCCCAGGCGTCAAAATTTCCAGAGGGGCGCGAGCGCTTACGCGCTCTACAACATGGAAAGTTTTTGAACGGGAAAATGTTCCGTCCAATTTATTTATTTAAAGTCAGGGGGGCTTGAAACAAAGGACAACTACTTAAGGGAGGCGTGGTATAGAAAAGGTTAAGAACCACTACGCTACAGGGTGCGTACTAGAGCTCGAACGATGCATCGGCATACCGATGTATCATTGTATCATGTCGGCAAAATTCCGCCGATACCTGTCGGCAATATTTGCTCATAAAAACCGCTACACTATTGTTCTGCACGGAGTGTTCGGAAACCCAAGTTGTTACTTCGTCTCTGACTGATTAACGCAAATTATCTGTACTGTTCCGTGCAGCCACCCGACTACATCAAGCAGTGCGTAATCTACAGACCGCTGCGCTGCCTTCCCCATGAACTGTAACACTCACTCGTAGGTTTTTGCGTGGCTGTAGTGGTTGACTGCTTCAGGGTTGCCAGATTGGCTTTTTGGCGCCAAATTTTACAAATTTGGCTTTTTCAGAGGCAGTTGGCGTCAGAAAAATTTGTTTGGCTTTTTAATATTTGGCTTTTTTTGGAGGCAGTTGGCACATACCATCAGACTGGTGTTTTGGCTTTTCAAATATCTTGCTGAAAAGTATTATTAGGGTTTTTTAGACAGTGCTTGGAGTATTTTTTCAAAAGTTATCTGCAACCCATAGAAGAATAATGTTGTAGCATAATATCTGGCAACTCATAATGCCTAAGGTTCGAGCGCAAACACTGTAGAAAATGTGGAAGATGAAGATTTGAAAAGTTCCTGTAGAGTGTAATGGTAATGCTACAACTTTATTCTTCTGAAATGTTCTGCAATAATGAAGAATTTCAAATTTTATGTTTATTTAATAATTTGACATTTTTTTACCCGGTTTGGCTTTTTTTGGTCATGGTTTCGCTTTTTTTCTCAAGAGATGTCTGGCAACCCTTGACTGCTTTAGTGCCCAGGCTTGCGCAGAATTCCATGTTCTACGGTTCTTCATCGCAGTGAAGTAATGTCTTTAAATTGTGGTTCGAGTAACGCAAAAATATCGGTATGGGCATCGGTCACCGGCAATGAAAAACATCGGTATCGGCCTGACAAAGCCTTATCGGTCGAGCTCTAGCGCGAAGGGCATACTACAGCAGCACCGTGATTCGCAGAGTTTGGGATCATATTGAGAGCAAAGTTAAAACTGAAATTTTGCGTAGTAACAGATAGATACATCAGCATATTTCAACAAATGCTGCATGTAAAAATTAAAATATTTGCATACCTTCATAAACCCCACAAGTCTCTCTCCATTTGGTAGAAAGACCTCTTTGTGTAATGCATGTTTAACTTCTTGAGGCCTAGGTGTAGCATCAAATCCTGGAGATGCCATTTCTTGCAGTGATGGTATTCACCAGTTAGTATAAATCCATAAAAAACAGTTATCACATCCTACTACTTTTTATAAAATGTAACTCTGGATATTTGGTTATGTGGAGTGTTAGATAATTAGAGCCTTTTTTCAGCACGTATTTTGATTCAGACATTCTTACAACCTGATCTTGTTCATTAACATTCTCTAGCCTAGTGATTCAAAGTAAGCTAACACCTTGGCTAAAATCTATGAGCGATGCCCTGCAAAACACCAGTTAAATTGTGTTTAGCAAAGCTCATCAGGATAAATCAGGCTCATATTTACGAAACTGATAAGTGCAACCAGCTTTTGCTTTTCAAACATAAAATTTTCTGAAAAAGCAACCATGCATATACTTAACTGATGTTTAATCCCAAAACAAAACAAGGTGCTTAATATTCCTTAACACCATGCACATTGTACAACTTTCTGGAATATTTAAGTTATGCAACAAACAGGCTTGGCACAACAGTTCTGGCAAATGTTTAATTCTGAGTTTGGTTTGGGGGCAAAAGCCAGCAGTTGATTTAAGCATGATTTTTGATGGATTATGTACAACCTAATGTCACGAGTAAACCATGGTGCAGCTGCACAAAATTGAAAGGAACTTTTAACTACCCATGAGCAAACAACCATCATGCCTACAAAATCTACTTCAGAATTTTTCTGCACTCAGTTTATCTCTTCTGCACAAGCAACATGGTTTATGCTCATTCATTTACACCACCTAACCCTCAACAGCTTACCAGCTTGCACTTGTGCCAAATAGTTGCTTAATTTTTACAAAACAACAATTGCAGAGGTCTAAAATTACAATGGTTTCAAAAAGGTGTTTCTGTGACTGAGCACTTAATCTGGAACAAAGAGGCACGTGGAAATCTAGCACATTCATGCAAGAAAGAAGAATGTAGAAGCCAATGATTTAACTGAAATCATATTGGACACTTCCAAAAACAACTGTTGTCATCACCAACAAATATTTACTAAAAAGATTATCCACTACAAGAGATTGCAATAGATTCACTAAATGACATTAAAAAACAACTTAAAAACACAAATATTTCTGTAGTTTTTAATGAATCTTTGCTGATGATGAACACAGTTGTTTTTCAAAAAATCTAATGCGATTTTGTATTGTTGTTTCTAATAGGATCAAACCTTTTCATCAAAACAACCTGAGAGTTTTGCATTCCATTGGTCTGCGTTAAGATTGTCATTTAATGATTGTTTGTCGTTAGATTTAGCACATTTCCACTGTTTCATATATTTTTGAATGGTTAAACTCCAATTATTCTTTATGGACATAGTGATTGTTCGGTCCAGCCAACAACAAAATTCAATCAAATTTTAAAATTTGCTTGACATCTAGAAACAGAGTAATACCAACAGGGTCTACATTTGTATGGATAAATCCTAAATGTCATTTTAAGCTCACTAAAATTTGGTCAGTTTGAAATGCAGTGGCTAGTCTAGGGCAGAGCTTACATATTTAAAAGTATAAAAAAAATTCCACAACGCTTCTACCCTGTGAGTTTCAGAGCATTGACAAGTTGTAAATGTCAAGTGGTTGACACCATGAGGCTGCTGTTTAAACGGCAATAGATGAAAAACTTTTGTCAACAAGCTGCAAAACTATTGGGTTATAATTAAGGATTTGTGTACCACACATTGCTATTCATTTCCGCAGATATGATTATTCTTGGCGAAATATTGCATTGTGCATTTTCTTTCATATTTTGAGGGTGGCTTATACTTCTACCAAATGGATTGAATGGAAAAAATTTGTAGACATTGGATAGTATAATACAGGATACTTAACAATTTTTATAAACACAAGTTCTAGCACCACTATATCCATTGAAGACATCCTGCTTCCTATACCATTTCGGTGCCAAGAAGATGTATGTTGTCAACTAGCCTGTACAAAAAAAAAATATTTCAGTTGTAGTTGAAAAACTTTTAGTTGATTGTACCATGTCAAAGTTTCAGTTTTTTACTAAAGCAACAATTGACTTCTTTGCCTAACACGTTTGCTAATCATTCATGTATTACATTTTTAACATAATCTTGTTTAGATTTCATGCACAGCTTAATCATCATTATAATTGCTTGTTTTTAATCATGGGTCAAATTTTTAGGCATCAAATTTTGTTACATCTAGATGTTAGATTATTATTGGGGCATTAATGCTCTTTCTTGTGTAAAATATAGAGGTCAGATTTTTTCACAAAGATAAATTCCATCATTAAAAAGATTGTTGGATCACATAAACATTTCCGAGTACAAGTTTAAAACCTGAAGAAATGGTGCAAAGATGGTAAGAATCTGAATTACTCCCAGCCTATGGAGAAGGAAAACTTGGAATGCAAACAATCATAATGAACACACAAGAGTTGAAAACCACGATATAGACCAGAGCAGCTTCAGCTTTCTTGGCTAAGTAGCAGAAAATCACAATGCAATTTGCAGGAATTCTGAATTCTTGCACAGAAATTTACAGATATAGTCATACTGACTGTGTCCTAACTCATGGTCTCAAAATCACTGGTTTCAGCAGTGTTTTTCTAGCAGTTTTAGCACAGTAGGGTTCATCACCAACATTGACAAATAACTGAGGTGACCAATAGAAGAGGCATCAAATCTAAGAGATTGAGTATAGCACACTGAAACTGACAAAAATGAGAGATAGCTGAGAGAAAGCACTAAATATAAGAGGTAGCTGAGAGGAAACACCAAATATATCAAAGGTTTTAGCATATGAAATGTGACTTAATTAAACTGAAAAATATAAAAAGGTACCAGTACCTGATAGGAAACACTACAGCATGTGAGAGGTTTCGGAATCACTTAATAGCCGCGTCTGCAGATAAGCCGCAGCAGAAATTTTAGCCATATACCGAGAATCAAGGGTAATTCACGAATAGGCTGCAGGTCAATTGACCTCTTCACTGGTGAAGACCCTGCGCGAACAATCAACCACAAAATACTGATTTTTACAGGCAAATGTAATTAAAGTCAGTTTTATTGTTCAAAACTTAAGAAATCATCTTCGTCGGAAGAAGGAAGTTCGTCTATAAGTACGGTAGATCGTCATAGGTGTCATCTTCATCTTCTGGCATTTGCAGTTCGACTGGATGACTGAAATTTGGTGATAGGTCATGCGAAAACTTTGTCCCTCCGGGTATATTGCACGTATAAGCCGCAGGCAAAATACAGGCCATATTCCAGGTAAAAAAAGTGCGGCTAATAGCCTAAGCAAGTATATACGGTAAGTATTTACAAAAACTCCAAGCTTATCATACCAAAACCTCATATATTTGGCGTTTCCTCTCAACTTGCTTTTATGTTTAGCAGTTTCAACATGGCACATTCAAAAACCTCTTATATTTGGTGTCTCCTGACTTCTTGTGTTAATAGGCCTACAATAATCCTGAAAATGTGTTTCACTGTCATGTCCCAGAACTTGTTATATTTGGCACATCCTTGTAGTGCCTCTGCTTGTTGGCTGAGTCATATCAAACAACAAACCACTGCCCACTGTCCTCTCTATTGGGCACCTCTTAAATTTGGTGCCATATTCAATGAATGAACCCTTCTCTTTTGAAAGCAACTCACTTGCACATGACCCTAAATAATTGCCTGCTAAGTTTTTCTTTGTTCATCTTCTCATTGAACATTCAACTTAAATGAACTTTTGTTTTGAAATAAACTACTGTGAATCAACAAAAAGGCCTAACCACGTTTACTGCAAAGCAATGGTGTTTCCAAGTTTTAGATGAGTTGATGTGAAAAAATGGGGTCAGTGCTTTACAGGAAAGCGCAAGTTTTATTTTAGTGAGTATGCAACTCAACATCATTGTTGCATCTGCTTGGCTTGGAGGCTCAAGTTCGACAAAAAATTCTGTAAAAGCATTTATTTCATACCTGCAGATAGCCTATGCCACTACTGTAAAATTTCTAAAAGGTCTGCTTTCACTAAGCCCAGAAAACCTGCTCATGAAACTATGGAAAAAGTAGTTTATGATGCTGTTTATGATTTTACTTCCACATATTTCGAGATCAGGCAACAAACTTAGAAACTAACTCACCCAGCAATAAAAACCAAAGCTATTCACACAACAAATTGTCCTACAAATCAAGCAGAGCAGTAACAGAATGTTGCATTGACTACTTTGGATTTTCCTGCAGGGAGGTACGTTGCCAAAGAATCAGTCAACATACGTATGCAGGAACGCCACTTTTATCGCGACGGTCGTGTGCAATTAGTGATTGCACAAACATGTCTAACACGAGTGATTTCACAGTTCAATCCATGAATTCATGTAAGTGGTTAAACTTGGTACACTCGAAAATAAACTGCTTGGCTGTGAAGTAGTCTCCAAACATAAGAAAATGCAATACTTAAATATCATTTCACAACCTTTGACCACTTGAAACCTTCGGTCGTAGTCGTTTTGTAGGGCTCTACTACTCAGAGTATTTATGCTGCCTTAATTGCTCACTTGCAATCTAACAACTTCCGCTTTACGGCCAACATTAAACAAGACATCCTTCCGCGTGATTACATTATCACTCACTTTTCCCTGCCCAAAACAATCTTCCGATCGCAGATCAATGCTTATGAAATGTTACTCTTTAGTAGACGCATGTACTGCTGTGCACTCAGACAACGTAATGTGCCAGACACTTGTCCGGTCGGTTCAGCCTGCGGAGTCGATCTCAGCGTCCGGTCACCAACGTTTTCTTTTTTTTCGACCGTTCTGGAACAGCTTGTGTTTGTCAAGTGGGAGCAGCTTACATTATTGATGTTGTCATTGCTACTACCACAGCGCAGAACTTGAATCTGTTACGAGAAAGTTCATGCGTCATAAACTCTGGCTACGGTTTATTACTGGACAGAGCATGCAGATGAAGACGAAACTTCAGCCAAGCTGTGGACTAAAAGACTAAACGACACATGACATTCGTACTTGATGACGCACCTCCTGCATTCTGAACACAAGACAATGACAATGAATGCCAATCACACATTCCCGCACTTACTGAGTTCCCGAACACTAATTACCAAGGCCAAGGGTAGCGTGTGGTGACAGAGCGTCTTGGTCTAGCCCAGGAGAGTAGAAAACAAGCATCATTTTTGTCCAGTGATGAGTATGGGCGTGCAATTTCCTAGATTTTAGCAAACATGTAGCGCAATTGTGAGACTGAAACGCACAGATGGAATGAAAAACTACACAAACTATCTTTAGTTTGGTTCAGTTCAGTTTAAAAATTATTTGTGAAACAGTAAACAGACCAGGCTGCGATAGAATTAGTCAACCCATACTTTGGAAACAAGGTGCGAAGTTTTAAGAAGGAAGATAAGGAAAGCAAAAGAAGCAAAACTACAAAATACAACACAAGCATCGCTTGGAGTGGCAAGGAAGGTAGCCTGTTTGCTTAGCAGTAGGTCTACCTTGTGCAAGGCCAAATCTCCGGAAAAAGCTTAATGTTTGTCGGGTAGTGACACTGAGGTGAGTTGATTTTCAAATTTTGCAGAGTAGGTTTCACAAGCTGCAACGAATTGCAGTAATCTACCTCCCGGGGTGAACAAAATTGAGGCAATGAGTTAAACTGGGAAAGCAGAAAAATTTAAACACGCCTGAAGGTTGATTGAAGAACCTAGGTCATTTTAAGTTGTGTAACGCTTGCTCATGAGATTTCTTCTACGTTTCAGTATCTTGGGCTAAGCGGGATTCTTAGAGTACTACAGTATCGAACCGAAGCTGATATGAAATGAAACTGAAATTGCAAGATGAGTTTGCCATTCATTTACACTTCATCAAATTTTCCTTTTTCACTGACAGATTAGGTGGCACGAAAACCGCAAAATTTGATTACGTTGCGTTTGTATTCCAACCACCATATCATCCGACTTTGTACTGCAGAAATTTTTTGAGTAAAACACAGCCTGAACAAGCAGCGACCTGGGAACTATAGTACTGTAGATCTTCACCTATTGAAACATTGAGTTAACGAAGAGTCAAACTAGGCAAAAATTGTGCATTAGCAAGCTCATTAGTTTGGCAGTGCAAATGCATTTCATACCACCAGCAAAAACAACAAAGAAATCTCTAAAATTATTTGCTTTGAACTTGTAACACGCGGTCGCAGCCAACTTCAACGACGTCCGTGCTTCCGCTGTTTTGCTTGGAAAGCAACGCAGCGCATCTCACAAACTGAAGAAGCCTTGATTAATAATAATAATGATTTATTGCAGACATGTGGTCCATATTGTAGGCATATAAAAGTGCATGAGCACAAATATTAACTTGACACTATAACACCGACGCTAAGTAGTAAGCAGTGGGTGCTGGTTCCAGGTCCGTAGCCAGGTTTTAAGGTTGGAGTGAAATACATTTTATGAGGGAAAGATTTTTGTTTTCATTATATGTTTAAGACAAACTTTTCTGGGCACAACAAAATGTGAGTGGCAGTGCCCCTGACTGTCCCCCGTGTCAACGGGCCTGGGTGGTTCTCCGATTTTGCCTGTTTCTTGAATACAGGCTACGTATCGTGAACTCTCGATCAATTTCGATAGGAGAGTTGTGTCATCATCAACTTCACTTCGTGATTTGAGTCACAAAAATGAATGAATAAACCATTACCACACTTTACAACAGCCGGATCAACCTAGGTTTGCGAACTTCTCCGGCGGATTGCAGGTGATTCTGTGAAGCAACACGCCTAAATGGTGCAAGTAGTGCGAACGTGATTTTTCTTTCTGCTAGGGATACGGAGTGCGAAACGAATTAAGAACCGCTGCTTCAAATCAACCCATTGGAAATAAAAAACATTGTAACTTTATCAGACCACCGTCCTAAAGCTCTACTTTGCTGGTGCGTTTGTCCGTCCAAAATTTTTTGTTTGCATGGAACTTCGACCTTGCAAAACATTGACCACATAGTCGAAACCGCGTGAGATAACGATTTGGTACTCTCCCTTCGGCAAAAATCTGCGGAGGCCAGTGTTGGAACTTCAAGACCGGTGTTGAAGGTCTCATAAGCCTCGTTTCGGTCTCGAAAGATGTAGGCCTTGGTCATGAGCAGGGGTGTAAAAAGAGGTGGGGGAACGCCGATCCCACACCAAATAAAAAGGATGTCTCCACCAAATAGTTCGAATGAAAAAGTGAGCATTCGCCTGCAAGAATTTCTACACTGGATCAAACTGTTTCAGTGTAGACTTTTCAGCAGTGCGAATCTGCGTGTCGCTAGCACAGGTGTTCCCAAACTTTCTCTGGCCATGTACCCCTTCAGCATATCAAGAGATGAGCATGCACCCCTAAACTTTTTTATGACAAAAAGGCTGAGGAACATAACAAATACATGTTTAGCAGTAAGTATATAATGATTTTGAAAATAATATTCACTGATGTATGTATACATATTTCGAAATGAATAATACGTAAACATATTTTTTCCCTTCTATTGCTAACCTTGAATGTAACCCTTCAGATAGGCAAATGTCTGAGAACCCCTGCGCTAGCACAGATGTTATGTGCGTCTATGAGATCGCAGCCATATTTTAATGTAATCTAGTTCAGAAAAGGTGTGGCAACGCCGTTCCCACGCTTTCCGATCACACTACACCCCTGGTCATGAGAGTTCAAGCGCTGTCGTCGTGTCTTCGGAAGCTCCAGCAGGTTCGCCTGTTCGCTGTTAGTCTGATCCTTTAAGAAAAGCGACAAAAATTGCAAAAATAAATGTAATGCCCTACTGTACGGTTATCCATTTTCTGTGCTTTTGCGAATGACGATACAGCTATGGTGAGGATACTGCTTTGCTCCTCCCAGTGTTGGTCATGTGCAAACACCGTTTCTGTAATGTGCGCTGATGTATAGCTAACCACTTTTTGTGCTCTTGTGTCTGTGATATGGACCACGAGTCCGCAATAAAATAAAATATCATAATTCGATGAAGTGGATGTTTTTTTCCCTAAGACAAAACACTTTTGCCAAGCCGAAATACATTTTTGGTCTCGAGTTTCGGTCTCGGACGTTCAGGTCTCGCACTTTTGGACAAAAGTCTTGGTTTCGTACTTTGAACCAAGTCTCGATGTGAAAGGTTAAGCCACGGTCCCTATTCGCGGGCTGTGGAGTCGGAGAGCCAGCAATTTTGGATGACTGGAGCCGGAGCCAGAAACTCTTAGATGGTGAAGCCTGAGCCTGAAATTTGGGTTCTAGTTCACAATCCTTTGTGAGGCAAGCGAACTGTAGAAAATATACAGAAAATATACAATGGTTTTCGGTTTTCAATGCACCTAATCATCCGGAGCCTAAAATTTTCAGATGTTGGAGCTGGAGCCAAAAATTGTGTATGCTTGGAGCCGGAGCCTAAAATTTGAGTTCCGGCTGCACAGCCCTGCTCTCTACTATATCACTGACGATCGCCCTGTGTGATCTTCAACAATCAGTAAATTTTGTACCTTGTAGGGATAACTCACTACGAACGCAAAAACAACCATCTGTAGCTGCTACGATCTTAATGCTTTTTATTGAAAAGAACTGTTGAGATTGGGTGGGTGTCTGTGGAAACCACGCAGTAAACAACATTTGTTTGACTGGTCATTTATATTGGTGTGGCATGTGCTGTAAATTGCATTAGAGTGATTTGTTTAAAGGGAAAAACGTTTTGATTGTGAATCTGTGTGAGTAAAGCCCTCGAGAAATAAAACCTTACAAAAAGTCTGCTTCTACTCTTCTATATATATTATGTGTGACGTAAGCCATAGCGGATACTCGTAAGACGAAGCTTGCATCATTGGTTGGCAAACTCTGGCAATATACATCACAGTTCATTTACAAAGGCATAAAATAAGTGTCCGCGAAGGATAATCGAAATGATTTTAAATGTATGCTCTATATAGGGTGAAGACGACAAATTTCTATTTGTTTATAAGGTATTCGGATAGAGACTTGTGACTTGCCGTTGAAAAGAAGATGAACTTTGACGCTTTATTTCACCAAATATTAAAGTCAGAACAGCTTGCCGAGGATATGCATGAAAAGCTACTGCAAGGTTTGACCAGCTGTTCAAAGCTTCAGTGTTAGTTCGTTTAGCTTAGCCAATGCACATGCCGCTGATGAGTACTACTTGCGTTTCAGTGAATAAAGATATAGCCAAATGCGATTCAGACATTCAAATCGTGCAGTCGGCTAAAGCAAGACTCGATGGAGTTATGAAGCAAGAGCATGTAAGATGTTATAGAAAATTATTGCTAGCTGACGCAGTGGCGTAGCCAGCCCAAAAAGTTTTGGGGGGAAAAACGTTTGACTTTAGGCGAGAAACAGTATATTGTATGGGATACCGCTTCTCAAAGCACAAAATTACTGGATATGCTAAAAATTTCGGGGGTAATGTCTACCTGGGTCCCCCCTGGCTACGCCTATGAGGTGATGTGCGGCATGTTCGCAAAACCGAAAGCCTGATAAAACAGACGAATACTCAACCGCTATTTTTGCGCATGTGTCGCAGCTCAGGCGAGTTATCTGTGTGCGCTAACCTTTAAATGATGGACTAATGCGGCAAGCTTAGTAAAAAAACACACGTTTTACTGGCTTAGTGTGTTCCTGTAGATTAGAATCTACCACGTAGCAATAATCCTGCATCAGTTTCTCATCGTTGTGCGTCCAACCAAGAAATTTCCTAGCGTTTCCGCAACAGTAACCTACTGCAATTACGCGTTCATCCAGTCTCTTTCGTTTCATGTGTTTAAAACAAACAGCGATTATGCGATTCCTACAATCTGTAGCAAGCAATTGTGTCAGCTCCAAGACCCGCACAAGTTCCGGGCAGAAAACCAGTTGTTTTCAGAAAGCTCTCGTTTCAGAAACCATGTGCGTGAGTAGTCCTTCGAATAGGGAAGATTTCAACATCTCATTACAAAGATAAGCTTCGATGCTAAAGCTTGTAGGAAAAGTGACTGTCTCTTATTAGAGTGAAACGTTACGCTCTACTTAGTTTTTCGTCACTGCTCCTCCATTTGCATATTGACGTAAATAAACATGGATTGCAGTTTTACTTTATCTTTTAAGCAAATAAGACTATGGCAGCAACGTTGCTGTGCCCGTACTGATAGCATCTACCGAAAAACAGTTCTTAAGAAATATCCACCAAGATCACTTGCTGCATCCAGTAAGTATAGGCGGTGTTGACTTTAATTTATGCAAATCAGTTGCCGGGACACCGACGTACCTCAAACTGACAACTAACTGGTCTAGTTTCTGATGACCTTTTTGTGCAGCTAGGTTGTTAGTACTTAAAAACAATGAGCTGTATCATTTTGTCGATGTTTTGCTTTCGTGCGAGCTCGAACTGCAGCCCAGTCGCAACGTTCTGTTTCCACTTACTCGCATCACAACCGGCATCCCCCATGAGTCTGTGATATGTCAATCAATCATGCTCATTTTCGTTGGAAACGATGACAACCTCCTGGCGCTCTCCCGCTGCGGATGTTCTTGTGCCAGTTCTTAAAGCACTAACCCTTTCACTTTACTTTTCACTTACCTACTCAAATCATTGCAGTTGCCTATCGCAACGAAGCAAGCTGTGTCATTTTAGCGGCTTGGTTGGTTTAACGCGAACATCTAGTTTCCCTTGCTTGCAAACTTCATTTTGCTTTTGCATTTTGGGTAAGCCTGGGCTCCGCTCTGCTGCAGTAATTGGACTTTACAACAGCACAAAAACTACCTGTGCTCAGCAATCTGAATGTTTTGTTGATAAAATATGCTCTAAGCTACAACTGAAACTAGTTCGCCGTATTTTCACATACCGGAAACTAGACTTAACTTCTGCCAAGACTGTATAACATGTAAGTATGGCTGAGCGGGACGTTTTACATGCGATTTCTCTTTTTTTCCTCGGGTGATTAGTTGAAAAGTATGTGATAGCTTAACTTGAATTTAAATAAATCACTTTTGCAACAATGCTTTCACAAGGGATTGCCTGCGAAATGGTACATCTAACTTTTGCCAGGATTGTTGGCATGCAAGTCTCGTTGAGCGGCACATTTTCTATTCGACTCATTTTTTTTCTTCAGTTGACAAATTAAAAAGTATCAGATAGCTCAAGTTGGAGTTCAAGAGTTTTGGGTCACGACGTGAGACAAAAGTACGTTTGCCGCGTACATGAAATAACTTTCAAATCCAGCCACACATTAGCTATGCGCTTCACCAAGACACAAGCATACGTTTGGTTAACACGTGTTTGTTTAGTTGGCATCAATTTTTTAAAACAGTGGAAAAGTTTTCTCTGATAGGACAGTGCTGGAGCCTCGAGACTTGGTCTCGAATCGACACTCATCTCGAGGCCCATTTTGGTGAGTCTCAGTCTCGTTGCTCAAATCAACAACGGTTGTTTCTGATTGCAGTGCTTTGTTTGGTAGATGTAACATTTCGCTCGAAACGGTTTATTGAGGCATGTATTTCAAAAATCATTATCTAAATCTGAAGCCTCCGGAAGCCAAATCTCGTTATTGCGTTGATAACGTTCTATAGAAACGCAGCGAAATTCTTCAAGGTGAGTTTTGCAGGAAACGCAAAAACAAGTACTTCAGATTTTTCCGCAGGCTCTTAAAACGAATGCAGGTACCACATCCGAGCACTAAAACAATTGATTTGAATGTCATGTTTGAAACCTAACGCTTCAGTATGTTCTCTTGTAATTGTTAGTGCTGTAAAAGAAACCAATGAGCAAGACGGCCGTCCTTTAGATTCTTTTACTTGATCAAAGAGGACCTGATCTTTGATTTTATGCTTTTGTAGTTCACTGCCAATCACACTGTCGTTAGACTTCACGCTGCTAGCTTTTATAAAAATTGATTACGATATTCAAATCAACAACGGTTGTTTTTGATGCCGCCTAAAGACAAAGACGCACCTTGCTTCCAGCCAGGAGCGTAACGAGATTAGACGGCGCCTGGGGTAAGAAGCAAGCTCGCCGCCCCATGTTCGAACCTGAGGTCTTCCGGAAGCAAATGTACTGTATTGACGAAAGTATTTGTGACAATGCTGGGACTTTTCTGGCGTCCCCCGCAGTGGATTCGGCGCCCGGGGAAATGTGCCCCCTTGCCACCCCTCGTTACGCCCCTGTTTCCAGCCAGTGCTGTTTGTAACTCACCGGACGCAGCACCAACCAGCATTTTTTCCTCACTGAAAATTGTTTTAACTTTTGTGAAAATATTTTGAGCTTCTTTTATGCTTTGAATTTTCTGGTACCCTTTACCTACTTGATCATTCAGCATCTTATGCGTACAGTTACAGTCGACTGTTGCAACACGAACTGCATTTTCACGTGCAGTTTCAACGCTTGTACGAAACTCAAGCCGAAGCACAGGTTGTCTCCCTGCAAGTGAAAGTGCTCACTGATCATCGTAATCAGCTTGTTCAGCGAGTGGCGGATTTGCAGAAACAGCTCGTATGTGTATAATCTGCTGTGTTGTCAAGTTTTCATGTAGTGTGCGCTAACGAACAGATCCGTTGCATTTTTAAGCTGTTAGATATATACCAAAAAACTTAGTTCATCCTCGTTTTCAGCGGAAAAAACTGAATTTTTCATTTTTGCTACTTTCGCTGTTGTCTGAGTTCAGTTTCAGTGACATTTTTAAGTGTAGCTGCCTTTTTGTAAGACCCTCATATCTGTTCCCTGATACTCAAAGTACTTAAAAGCTTCGGTCCTCACGAAGAAGCACATGAACAAAATTCTTATAATGACCTAGACTCAAAGGAGGCGTTACAGTAAATCACAGCTTGTTCATTGCAGTGCAAAATCCTGTGAGAGGCATCTTTAGAACGTTTTTTTACCGTCACACCCCATCAAATGGCATATTACTGGTTAGGGGAAATGACCCGCTGTGTATTGGTCACAAGTAAATGACACCAGTGCTTAAATGATGCACTTTTTGAAAATTAACACCAACTAGAACCTTGCCTAAAACCTTAACCACCTAAAAATACTGTCTTTACCTACATATGCCTTTGCGAAACCGACTTTTATAAAATGCTGCTTTAGGTGCTTACTTCTTACCAGACCTACCCACTGGCCGAAACGCTCGCAACACTGCTTTCATTATATCTTTTCCAATAACCCTGAACACTTTACATGACGCACTGGTCTTTTACGAACGTCACTACATGCAGAAAAATAACTGCAATGCACTCAGTCATTGCTTAAAACTTAACCATGCGCGACCTTGAAATTTCCGTCACTGGTGCTTTGTTTTACAGTGGTAACAGTTTGGATCGTATGCTTTTAAAAATGGTTGATTGTTGTAGACTGTTTCTCGAGTTCTTCGGCAAGTATTTATTTTTCGATTTTACGTTCTTTTATTCGCGGAACTTAAACTGTTTTCCATTAACATTTTTTAGAATGAAAACTTAAAAAATACATGCGCTGCTCCACTGAACATTTTTATGCTTTTGGCACTCAGAGCGTACAAGAAGAGGATGAAGATAACGCTCTTGATTGCTTCCTGTCAGAAGTTCGTGAATTCAACCAGGAATACGACTTGATAGGCTCAGGGAAAAAAGCTAGAGATGAGAAGAAAGCGAAAGAGCTTGAAGAACTTTTAAAACAAGAGAAGCAAGTACTGGCAGGTGAGGAGCATGACGATCGTGTAAGATTTACCTGCATACAAGACAGTTAAAGTTGTTCAATGTACATCCAAGTTATTAATGTGCAACGAGATTACAGATGATGTCCGATTTGTTTACAAGCGAGACCATACGTACAGCAAGGTCCTTGTTTGCACAGACCAAAAATCAATACGTATGCGATTTCCGTTATTTATTCGTCAATCAGTCGATTTCGACAAAGTGTTACGCCACAGTGGCAGATATACTTTGGCTGCGCCGATGTAAAACGATTATTATGGCTGATTAGAGGGTTGGAAGAAAAATTGTCGGTACTAGCAAGTTTTTTAAGAGCTAAACCGGCATTAAGTTGAAAAATCCTTTGTCAAAGCCCAAGTATGACCAATATGTGCAACCAAAGACCCAAAGTAAGGTCACCTTCTCCCCAAAAGTCACCAGAAGCAAGCTACAAGGAACTGTGGTCTGCAAGACATCACTGGCTAGAAGTTCGCTGAACGAGTTTACTGACTCAACCCAATCCAAAATCTTGCGTCTAGAAAAGACAGTAGCTTCATGTGGGCGATTTTCAAAGTTTAATCGACACAGCACTGAATGTGGTAAGTTTGCATTTCGCCCGCATTCTGAGTTAGCAGTTTTCTCCATTCTGTTGAAAATCGCCGAAATATGTCGGAAAAAACGGTAAACTGGGTCAGGAATCCCGCTCGGTTGATCACACAACTCGTGCAGCTCACACACACGTGTGGGCTAAAAGTAAAACTTATGCTTGCGGAAATGTTCATCCATGTTCGAAGCGGAATATCCATCACTATGCAAGAAACCCGCCATGCTTTGTAAATTGCAAGGTACAAGGTTAAAATATAAATAACCGACACGATGTAATCGATTGAGGCACAACTTATTCATACGAAGCGTTGTTTCAGCTTGGTGTATAGGTTGAAGTTTTTCTACTACAGATTTTACACTGCGGGATATTTAAAATAAATAGTTGTACCGCAAAAGTTATTCTTAAAGGCTCAGGTTCCACGGGTAGGTCGCGTTTATGCACGTTAAGGAGCAAGCTGCAGGAAAACATGGTTTGTTCGTCGCAATGTACCCACGCACACTGCGCATTTACTTCCGTACGCTAAATTTTTTAGTGTGCTGCAAGGAAAGACGTATCATGTTCAAACAAACCCACGAAGCTGTATGGGCGACAGAAGGGCACGGCGTTTTGATACCAAACCACTTTGTGTCGCACAGAGCTGTTGGCTGCACGTGCCCGCAAAGCTGATGCGGATGATTTGAAAAGGAAACAACGTCACCTTCAGGATGAGGTCACGTCTTTGCAACGGAAAATCGCTGGTATATGCCACTTCCTACTTTTATAACAGTTTGTGCTGTCGGTATATCTAACGCAAAACCGCGATGCGCTGAATTCAGTAAGATCTTTGCAAGTCATGTATCGCGATAAGAACCTTTTCTCGTAGTATGCACTGTACTTTTTTGTTGAAACAGTTATCAGTACTACCGGTTCCGGGTCTTGGGCAAAAACCAGCCGAAGGATACGGGTTTGATAAAACTCTTCATCCATTTTACAACAATTTCTTGCTTCGATCCTTCCCCCTTCTCCCTGGTTGGTGATCCTGTGTCTGGCAAAACCAATCGCCCGTTTGTCGGTTGGCCCGCGTTTGTCGCCTACGACAGACTCATTACACCAGGGGTCACCAACGTGGTGTCCGCGGACACCAGGTCGCCCGCAAGGACCAAGTAGGTCGCCCGCGGGCCTGTTCTAAAAATAACATTACCATGATCAATGTCTTCACATTCACGATTATGAATAATAAAATAATTGAAGTCAATTGAGCAAAATTTATATTTCAGAAGTGTGTATCAAACTAGTAGCCCTTCGCAATTAATCGGTACACAAGAAGTAGCTCGCAGTTTCAAAAAGGTTGGTGACCCCTGCATTACATTCATACTACTTTGCGCGAGAGACGCACCGTACCAGCAGACTTGGGAAAGCGCTTTCATAACGAACTGTGGTTTGTCGCGAAGACTGCAGGTTAGCAGCTCCAGGTTTCACGAAGTGCATCCGAGTATGAACGTTGCATTTGCTGCTGCTCGAGTTAGCAGTTTGCGTCAAGCGCGAAGCATTTGAAAACATGAGACTTGATTGGAACAAAACGAGTGTTGATAGCCCACGCCTAGTTTGTACAACATGTTTTTACGTTGCATCCCTGGTCATGTGTTTATGCATGGTAACACCAGGGATGTAGTACTAACAAAAGAGGTGTGGAAACGCTTCCAAAAAAATAGCCATTTTCAAACAGCTTCGAACTCATTTTAAAGCAAAACATGAAAAAGGTGTGGGAACGCCATTCCCGCCCCACTACACCTCTGTGTAACACTATTTGATACAGCCATGCTTTAAGGCACTTCAACTGGATAACTTTAGGGTTTTTCGGTGTCATAGTTACGAATATGTTCTAGGAGTGTTTACTACCGCATTGCTGTGCTATGTCGCAAAAAATAAACTACTGTACTCGAACACGAAACTCCATATTGTTAAGAAACAAAATACCTGAGCCAGCACAGGTAAACGAAGCCAATTAACTTCTGAGCCAAGCGCAAAACTTTAGATTTCAGACTAATATTCTGTCTTCGAACATGATATGGCCATGGACTGAAATATATTAAAATACTTGGCACGCATCCTCATTTGAGTTGAACGCCCCTGGTACAGACGCCGTACTATTCTTCTCTGTCGGCTCGCAGCCAATATACAGTTTGTTCCTTAAACTTGAAAAATTGTTGCTTGTAGGACCATTTTCGCCCCTTCAAAATTAACCGGGAAAAGCACTGGTGCGCAGGCACACGGGTTTTGAATGTAACAGATATGCAGACGCGGATTTACCATTCAGCTAAAAAGGCTTAAGCCTAGGGCCCCGGATTTTGGGGGGCCCTAAAAGTTTGGGAGTAATGAAAATTTCCAGCATTTTTGTAAGTAATTACATTTGTATTTTTGCTTTGGTTCAACGCACGTTTTCTTACTATGCAGCTAACAAAAGGTCTCTATAAAAGAAAGAGCGTGAATGATTGAAGTGAATGACGATGGGCATTCTCTTTTTATGACGTTAGGAATTGCTTATTGTTACGTATAATGCGCGTAACAAAACGCCTGAATCCATTTTTCAGATTGCACGAGGCCAGTGAGCTATTTTTATTCAGCAGGGTTGCCGATTTGGCTTTTTTGAACCCAGATTTTGAAATTCTGGCTTTTTTTAACACCGTTGGCTTTTGTTTGGAAATAAAAAAAAAGCCAGACAAAATCTGGATTTTGTCAAAATCTCCAGTTTCAATGTCTATTTTGTGTTTGGTTATGCATATTTTATGTGTATGCTACATGCTTTAAAGCTGATATCTGGCTTTTCTTTGGTGAAGACAGGTTGGCAACCCTGTCATTCAGCCCAAGTCTCATTTTGCTTTTCATGGGTAAGATACGGGGCAAAGACAAGACTAGCCTGCACTGTAGCCAAGGCTGCAGATATTCAATGAAGCAAAATGCTGATTGTTTGTAATACCGTGCGTGTTTTTAAGATGGGATGTTCTTTGACTTAGTTGTTTTGTGGCAATCTTGGGCCATTCTTTCTACAGCTCAGTGCATAGAAAACTGTTTCAACTAACGTTGAACTAGACACATACCTTGATGTGTTACTAAAGCCAACTTGCAGTTTGAGTTTATTAGCTTAGTTAGCACAGTGAGCTTCACGCGTAAATTTTTTTTTTTTTTTTTCAAAGTAATCAGGATAACGGTGGATCTTCATAGGCTTACTAGCATCAACTTCAGAATGTCAATGCGTACATATGAGAGTGGTTCTAGCAAGTGAAAGAAAGCCATTGTCAAAGCAGATGCACTACAAGCTGTCATTGAGAAGACGAGACCAACAACCCAGCTTTTTAGTGTCACACCAGGGATTGGCAAAGTATTATAGCAGTCACGCTAGCGCGACCGCTACATGTGAGCAAAGACGGCCAAAACAAGAAGGGAAAGACCAAGCAAGCGACACTTTTAAGTGACTTCCATGCACATGGAAGTAAGAGCTCTCTTTGGCCGACTCGTCTGGCGCGAAATTAACATCTATGACGTCACAACCCATCCTTCCCGAGGTTCGAGGATCAATCCACACTGAAGGTGTGCGAACACAACCGGGTCGCACACGCTTCAGTATCCGGAGTGCAGGAGTCGAATCCTGCGTTTTTCTTTCGGACCCGGATCTGTAGTTATTTTTCATTTTCAGCAGCAGGAGTCTGTGTGATTTTCATATATGGCATTTCTTAGGTAAAAACATTGCTGAATTTCGGTTGCATCGATGGTAGCCGGAGTCTGAACAGGAGTCAGATTCTCAAATTTGAAAATTTTTTGGACTCAGATCCGGATTCAAAAATTTTGGAACAGGAGTGGAGTCGTAGTCTGAAAATGTGACTTCAAATAGCCTAGGGCCCCGCAAATGAAAATTCGCTTCTGCAGATATGGTTTAGTTTATTTTTTAGTGAACAGTTGCACACCTATTCTAACACCTCTTCCACATAGTACACGCTTTCACAACTATTCGGATCATGTCGTTAACAGATATAGCTGTGTTCGCAAAGCAATGCTGTTTTGCATAGAATCTTCATTTTGAATTTATGAAAAGCGAAGTGTGTAGTGTTTGCCGGCTGAGGCAGCGATAGCGCGATAGATGCACGAGCTGAACGCGATCACTCCGCGCTCCGCGTTAATTGGCGCCACTACAGCTTTCGCGATGTCCTCGCAAGATTGCCCGTGCTCATCAATGCGCGCTGGTACATCAGAAGATGAGATAGCGGGTCAAAGAAATTGCAGGAGCCGTCTCTTGACACCTGATATCATTGTTTGTCGGGTGATTGGCAATTTGGCATTGGGCTGTTGCTCTGGAAATCTAACGTCACAGCATCACCAGCCTTCGTGCAAGCAAATGCACATCTTGGCTGTCGTTTTTGGCTAACCTCATAAAAAATTTAAAATATTTGCCAAATGAATAAACAACACGTCCCTCTGTGCCTGGCAACTGCAGGTTTGAGACGATAATTATTAAACGCAAACATAACATCATCCACCGCCTTCGAATTTTTGAGTGGAGCTGCTGAAACGTCTGATCGAATAAGGTGCTGAAACGAGTTCTCGTCAGTGGCTTCTCGTGTTACCTTATTTTTCACCGCCAGAGGGGCCGGTGTGACGCTTCAACGAACACCATATAAGCGCGATTTACAGAGCTGATGTGTCGAAAAAGATATAATTTGTGATTTTTAAAGGATTAAAAATCTGAGTAATATTAATGCATTGCCATACGCAAGCAACAGCAGCTTAATTGGCTTTGCTGCAGGCAATAACAAAAAAGATTGTAGTATTTTTACGCCCAGTTCCACATTTGCTTGGGTGTTGACTCTGTCAGACAGCTGAGGTGAAGCGGGCAGGTGTACCCTGTTGCACGCATACCGCTGCCTTCACTGGCGTAGCCAGCCAAAAATTTTTGGGGGGGCAAAATGTTTGATTTTAGGAGATAACACTATTTTGTTGGCGATACCGCCTCTCAAGGCACAAATTACTATACTTTCTAAGAATTTGGGGGCCAGACACCCTAGCCCCCTCCTGGCTACACCTATGGCTGGCTTCCCTTTTGGTCACAAGTGGACACTTTCCGCAATCAATGTCCGCTTTTTAAGCCCTACAACGCTATCGCGGGATTGATTTAACCCCTCCACGCGTGCACAACGTCCGGTTCTTATGTAAACAAACGCTGCAGCGCTTTCAACGCTTCAGTAGCTGCAGGTATTATTCAGACAGGCGGTCTGGTGCAATCGAGTTTGTACTCCTACGCAGTACGTTTCCACTGTTTGGAATAGTTGGTGATTTTGGGTTGATCCCACCCCACGTTATTGTCGATGTCTGGTATGTACCAGGTGATATGCAGGGACCTCATGCTCCAGAAAAACACGACATTGGCCCCTCTGTGTGATGTTTGGAATGCTGAATGCAGCAGGCATTAATTCCTACATTATCACCCGTGAAAATCGGGCCAGGAGAGGCATGGCTATCATCAACAGACGGTGCTTCCTATTGGAGCTGGGGAAGGCCCTCATAACACCATGGGCACAACAACGGCTGTCATTGCCTTTTCTACCACGCCAACTGAAGACCTTGATCAAAGCTGTGCTTGTTTATTTTACGGACTGTGTGCATTTGATCTCCAACTGTTGTTTTTGTCTTGCTTCGGTTTACTAGCTGATTCATATCAAACAATACACATGCATTCATTCACATGAAAATTTGGCCATCTTTGGCATGCTTCCCATATACATTCCAGTTGCATTACAGGGCTATATAATTAACTCAGGGCATGCTTCAGACACCTCGGTACCAGCATGAAGCAGTAAAAGTTCTTCAAGTCTGTTATGTTTGTTTAATAATTTTTTTTAGTTTAATCTTTTATAAAAAATTCGGTATTTTTTAGTATTTTCCTTTTAATCGGTAACAGCATCAATTAAAGTACAAAGTGACTTTGTTAGTGCACAAACAACGAAATAGGAGCTGCATTTTCAGTGTAGTTTTTGTCATCAACCTAAATTGAAAAAAAGCATTGTTTTTTTATTTTTTAAAAAAGAGGTAACATCCACCCCAGGTTGGTGTTCGTGTGACGAAAATCCAGGGTTACTTATCCAGGGTTGATCGTTTTGCATCGACGGAGACAGATTTTAATAGTCAAAGTCTACCACAGCGTTAGGTTCAATCAAAGAACAAAATACTCACCGGAAAGGTTTTGCCGCTGTAGTTCAACAAACCTGCTCTCACTAACTGTACTGTATGGTGAAGAAAAATGTTTTTATAAGTACAAGCTTTCTTCCAGTGACGGCCAGGGTCTGCCGAACCGCACAACTACCCCCAACGCGTCCAAATAATTTCTGACCAAAGTTCTTCTGGCCAATTTATGCCTTTCAGCTATTTTAGCGTCTTTGTGCTTAGCCGCTACTTTTATGTTATGTTACTACACCACAGTCATGGGCGTCGGAGGGGGGCAGGGGAGGATCATGCTACCCCTGGATTTTGAATTTTTCAGCAAAAAAGATTGTTTTCTTAGTTTCGAGTGGGAAAAATCAAATTTCACGACTTTTGGGCCCCCCTGGAAAAATCTAGGAAAAATCCCCTGGTGCCCCCCGCCTGGAAAAAATCCTTCCGACGCCCATTACCACAGTTATTTACGAGCGCGAGCATACTTTGTAAACGCGAGTACGAACTCTCAAACGTATGTTTTTGCTCACATGTTTGGGAAACCATGTAGCCGACACGGCTAAAAATGTGGTGTTTACTGATGCAACCAACACTGCTGCTTGTCGACAAGCAACTTCACAAAAGGTTTTCAAAAAGGACACGACTGCCGAAGAAAGAACTAAGTGAACGGGGGCACCAATCAATCTAAAGTAATTCTGCGGAATGCAGTTGCATACTGACGTTTGGATGCTGCTTGGAGCAAAAACCTTTGGTTGAAAAAGACAATTCTCGAACCGTTGAAGATTTAGATAAGTGATTTTCAACCTTTTTGTACCGCGACCCATTATAGCAACCCACTATAACCCAACAACCCCCAGATAAAACCCCAATAAAGCAACTAAAATACAGCTGTGTACATCAAATATCTACTAGTGACCCCTCCGAAATGGTTCACGACCTCTCTTGCGGTGGCGACCCCACTTTGAAAACCAGTACTGTTTTAAATGAACGAAGAACGAAGATTTCAGAATAGTCTCTGCACTTTTGCAGTACAGAGTAGGCTAATATATCGGCTGGCAAAATTATACCGGAAAACAGGCCTGCTGCCAGAAGAGGTATCGTGTTTAAATATAGACTGATTTGGACCAAAAACAGATTTTTATATCCGAGAATAATAACAGTGTTCCTCATGACTCCTTAAACTTCTGAAACTGTGTGAAAGTCGAGCCTGCGCGCATGACGCTCGCTTCCTCAGGATTACTATGGCAACACAACTGTCTTCAAGGGTAACTGCCTTTTACCCACATGTTTATTCCAACAGTGCTGTTCAAACTTGCTTCGCTCTTATTTGTGCCAATAGCTAACCAGCAAAATCGAAAAGCACGGTGTCTGTTGATATCCGCATTGTTTTCTTTCTGTGTGCTCACCATGCCTCTACTACTTCGCCAAAGTGAGCAATGAAGCTGGTCACGTTTTTTTCCCGCCCTGTCTGCGGGGTATTGCTGACTTAACTCTGCAGTGGTGGTGCATCCTAACTAAGCCCAGCTACGCAACGCTATTTCTCAGATGTCCTTTTTTCTACGATCGCCGTACTGAGGCGCGACTCACGGTTGCTGGCCTTCTCTAAAACTTTTTCAAGGCCAAGACCGACCGCTCGTAAGCTACTGTAGGTCCTGTGTAGACAAAACGAAACTAATTGTTTTAAGGCAGTAATTAATCAAAACCGATAGACTTGGATTGCCAAGCGCCAGCCGATGCGAAGTTTTCCAGCGTTAGCAAACATAGTGGTTCAACGTGGAAATTACTTGAAGCTGCCAGTGAGAGGCGTGTCCAACGTATACCTCAGCAGACAGATATTCAATAGACAAAAGCTTTTCCCATGCCATTGTTAAGTCACACAAGGGATAAAAAAATGTGTTCTAAATTATAACCTGATGATGGTATGTATTTTCATTTGCAGTGACACTCACTTGCCACTAAGTCTTTCCTGGCGCCTACATTTCTCATGTTTTTGTTGTGCACTGAAAAATAAGCTTTACTTGCTGGCAATGTGGTAATTTTACTTTGCACAACTCTTTGACAACCTATACCAGTGGTTCCCGACCAGGGTGACATTTATCATACTGAGGGATGCCCTGAGCTAATATATATTTTTAATACAGATTAAAAAATAAATTTTCAAAATGTCATCAAACCTAAGCAAATTTCTATGGGGAGCCACTGGACGTCATAAGCCTAAAGTTGGGAAACATTGGCCTGTTCATTGTCCAAAGCGCGTTATGACTGATGACGAGTCGGGCGGCCCATTCCCCCCTCACAGTCGCGGAACCTTGAAATATCAGAAAGCCCCTGCAATAACCTGTTCCTTATGCGCGTTATGTTGCGTTTAGTACCTAAAGTTGTGTATATCAAGCCAAAGTGGAAGGAATTATGTGATATACGGGAAAGATTAAGTTTTCGAACTGTCGCGCAGCATTTACATGATGCTACTTCAGCAACTTTGCATTTACCGTCGCGGCAGCAGCTGGGGTGGCATTTGGTGATCTCGATCGTTCGAATCCAATAAAAGACGACCCCGCGCGGCAAACATTGCAAAGTCGCCGGTATAGGTATAGCTGGTTGACTCCTGAACTGTTGCCTCCTTGCTTTCTTGACGTTACAGCGTTGCCACCAAATTCCGATCATCATCACGCAGCCGTCCTTCAATGTTTTTCAACTCTAAAGTCCTGTCTGCGCTAAGCCTAACTTTTTGTCATGTCAGTGCTTTTGCGACAATCGTTTGAATAATTTATTGCTTGCCAGAGATCGATGCGAGACCTTAGGTCGGAGATCAATTTGTCTGGACGACCCGCGCTGCTGTGACTTAATTGCCGCTTTTCTAAATTCGAAACGACTTATTCTTGAAAGCTTAAACTGGAACCTGAACGATTGCAGTTGCGTTAAAACTTAGCACAAAGTTATGATTGGCATAGCCGCTCTACTGCACTCTACTCTACTGATTGTAGACATCGTACGCTGTTTCTCAACTTTCCGGACTGACCAAAGTGTTTTTTATGCGTCAACTGACACTGCGTCATCGCCTGAATGTTTGTGGACAGTCTATGGTGTCATTATGTCACTTTGTGTTTTATCAAAACTTTTAAAAGACATTCAAAAGCAGCATGTCATCTATATTGGCCACTGCCGTGCAAGACATATATCGGAGTTGTGTGGCAATATCGATTACGAGAAACAACGCTGCGTTAATTTGTGAGAGCGCTGTGCTGTATCCGAGTGTTTGCGCGTACTTCCAGATGCCTAAAACACGGAGTACGAGTTACATCACCAAAGTTAAACCAATGGTCTCCTTCATAACTGGCTGTCCTACTTGACTTGCTTGTGGTTGGGAAAGCATCGCTTTACACAACTTCATCTACTGACGCTGAACAGAACGGCCCACGAAAGTTTTTGTGCGCTTGCGTGACATTTTATTGACCTGCTGTTGCAACTTTCTCTACCGTATTACGCAATTTTCTGTTATAATCACTTTAAATCTTTGATGCTTTGAAAATGTCTTGTCGAACTCATTTGACAAATGATTTGATTGCCTGGTGAGATTTCTTACAAAAAGCTGTTTTCTGTCAACTGTAAGTCACTGCAAGTTTACCTTGCCGTAAGCTTCTCCGAATTGAGATTTTTGAAAATTGTAAGTTATGTAGAAAAACATTTGCAATGAATTTTTTAATAACTTTTGAAGATGTGATTAGAAAAATTGTCTGCAGAGTTTTCAGATTTGGAAAGAAAAGTTAACATGGGCGGTACTCATCAGTAGGAAATTCAATCATCTCCAATCAACATCTATATTTACTTGGATGTAGACTGTGTAGCAGTAAACTTCATTCGTACAGCCAACATATGTGTGTGGGCACCAGTTGATGCTTCTAGACTGCGAGTGACTTTAATTTTTACTTCGTTGGCGATGCTTGCTTAAATGCATGCGTCTAAAAAGAACATTTCCTGGGTTCAGCCTCTTCTCAGCTGTAAATTCCAGCGCGTTTTCCCATTCACCGAAAATACGATCGAAATAAGATAATAACAAATTTATTTTGTGCAAGCTTGTCTTTGAGAGTGCCATCATTTTTCAGATTTTTTCTTTTACTTTCACAGTGGATCGGTTTTTGTAGCAATAAAATTTGCTCTTGGTAGCTTTTTTCATGTTATTTGTTTACCCCTTATGAACTGAACAAGCAGCGGTTGTTTGCTTATGTCAGTGTTTTGTGTGCGCAGACGTGGACCAGCAGCTCGAGGCCAAAAGATCAGAAGTGAAGAAACTGAGGAAGGACGAGGAAAAGCTGAACGCAGCGTCGTCGACAGACCAGGAGCATATTCGGCACGTGCGAACTTTCAATTAATTATTCACATAACGGCGTGTTAATTGCAACCAGTGGCATATCCTTGGGGCGTTCAAGTCGTTCAAAGTTTTGCGCTGAACGCATTTTCAAATAATCTAATACAGAATCAAGATTTGGCCTTTGTTTCCCGTGAATACCAATATTCATATTTCAAGACAACCCTGCCTTGATTTACTGCAAATGCTGTTGTCATGGTTGAACAAACCTTGGATTACGCGCCTGACTGGTTTCAACAAATTCAAATCATCCTAAGGCAGCGGTTCCCAACCAGGAGTTCCCGGACCCCTGGGGTTCCGCAACAGGATTTTGGGGGGTACGAAATGCGATTTTTAAGTGTAAGTTTGTATGTTCTTGGATGTTCTTTCACATTAGAACCAAGATTTATGAAAACTTGTCTGTGATATTACTCAAAAGAACATCATCTAGCCAAATTATTCCAGTTAACATTACTAATTTAAATTACTAAATTCGTGCGTTGCTATTTCTGCTCCACGCTGCGGTTACCACGCTGAAGATGGCCCGTGATGCAAATATAATTGCATTGTGACGTTTAAATGTTTATGGTGCATTTATAGAAAGCTTTTTGTTTGACGCTGCAGAACTCTGAAGTTTCTGGTGTTTAACCCTGCAAGGTTACCAGGAATTTAATGATCTTTTTGTTTTTTATAAGTTTCCATTGCCCTCAACTCCTTTACTGCCCCCCACCAGGCCCTACCGCTTTTTCAGCGTCCCTGCCCTCGGATGACCTGCGTGTGGCTGTGAGTACTTGCTGTGTGCCAAGTTATGAGGGACTAATTGTAGGGAAACAGCAACAAAAAGTGACTATAGGTGTGTTTCTAATGACCAGTAAGGTAAGAAAGAACAGTACGACTTAGTGTTTTCTTTTGTGCTGTCAATATGTATTGCGAATAGTAATTTTGAAAATGAAGGTACTGCGCCGCAAAATTGTGGTGTTTTTGTGATTTCTACCCTTTTTTTGAAAGAGGGGATGCGACTGTGAGCGTCACTTCATTTTTATGAAAGTTCCAGCTTCAAAAAAGGTTGGGATCCTATGTCCAAAGCACCGCTGCCCTCGTCTCGTCAAACATGTGGAATCGCGTTTCGTCGAGTGAAGTGGAATGGTTTCAGGAAATCGTGCATTTAGGACAACTACAAATTGATTTCAAAACACTCGGTGTGTGGCGTGGTTGCAGTAGCCACTTGCCAATCGTCTAACATGTCGGATCTGCTGGTTATGCCGTACTTTTTCGCCTTTAAATTCTTCCCAGCATTCGGGCATATACACAGTACTTTATCGTGACTCACCAGCAATCACTTGAGCGGCCGTCTCGTTCTATCACGACAACAATCATTATGTTTTGACCCTAGTTGCTTTCAGCGCATCAATTATTCTATGCGTGTTGCCACCCAATTTTGGCTCCCTACATCTCCCCACTTTTAATGTATACATTGTGTGACGAACACGTGTGGAAGAAACGCCAGGGCGCATTTCCCCCTCTGAGGTCAGTTGTTTATTTCGGAAAAACTCAAATCTTCGACATTCGGAAATGTTCGTTGTTTTCATCCAAACCAAGAGCTTCGCTCCTCGTTTCAAAACCGATCAGGTTTTAAATGCATCCATATATAAAAGAACAAGTTACCAGAGCAGCATGCAGCAAAGTCGCTCGTGTGTTGACGAATTTTGACGTTTGGAAGTCGTAATGAAAAATTAAGAAAAACCAAGCGAATTATCAGAACGGACCAGACCCGTTTGTTGCTTTGTTGTATCAGTTGTATTTCAGTTGATTAAGTTTTACTGAAGGAAAACATCAGGTTACTTTTTTTTCTACCACTCTCAAAGCACTTCTCAGACTAAAAGCTTATTGAAACAAGTAAATCCGCTCAGTAGCGATGATGGCGATGTCATTCTTTAAAATTGTAATCTTCGCTGGACATCCAGATTAACGGCTAGTTTTGTCATTCAGTATAGCACTCCCTGTTGCGATGCGATATGTCATCCCAGGGCCTCAACCAACTGATATTTTCCAGGGGGGGGGAGTTATTGTAACATATTGTTGTGCTCAACAACTTAACATGTTTTTGAAAATTTCGGGGGGATCAATTGCCTGGCTGCCCCCACCTGGTTGCGGGCCTATGTCATCCATTTTTTCAATGTTTTTTTGTTTTTGATACTCGGTTCCATAGCAGCATCCGTCACGGCTTACGTTCCATTGAAAGTGAGCTGTAAAGCGTTACATATTCAATTTTTTCGTCATCCTTTAATAAAGAACGGTTACTTTTATGTATTTGGAAACATTAATAGAACGATGAAAACTTTAGCCCATGTTAACGGCTGCTTGCAGTAAGATATCATCACTATTCTTTTCTCAAAGAAACCTTAGCCACGGCTCCTTTGGAATGCTTGCAAGGCCCAAAAGGTTGTTTTGATTTTGCAGAGAAACGGTATAGCATTCGCTAATTATTAGGCCTTGTAGCTTCCTTCTGCTTGACTTAACTCGTAACCTAGTGACCGCCGCAAATGTAATTTGCTATTTTTTCCGAGGCATTACTAATTCATGAAAGTCGCATACCGCCAATACTTTTTATTTGTTTGGCGGTTGCCGTGTGTTTTCGCTTTCGTTTCCGCTTGTTGACGACTGCCATCTTTTTAATTTGCATCCAAACACGTTTTGTGTGACTTTAACCTGGCAAAAGCTTTTGTCAATTTCACAGGTGCAAATTTGCGCACGTTTATTAGGCTAACAACAATTCTTTGAAAATTGTCACAAGTGTGCCGGCTCTTCAAACGCGTTATTTTACGGTCTGTATCTTTTGAACCGATCTTTGCTCTTGTAGACGTTACTGTGCAACCAACTAACCGACAAATTCTTCACCGTTTCTCATTCTGTAACTCACATTTGCTTTCCTGTGATGCGGTCGCTTTCTCCGCTTTGATAAAATCGCACAACTTTCCGTCCTGCACTCAATTGTGGTCGCACGTTCGGCCGGACTGTTGCTTGTTCAACTTTTATACTTATTTCATGCTTATGAGACATATTTGAAACCGCGCTTTAGAGATATATATCAATCGCATGCAAGGTTGTCATATTAGTAATTAAATGTAATTTTAAAGCTATTGGGTAGAGACGTTAATATGAGTGTTTGCAAACAGCTGCTGACCTTGCAGGCGCAGGCCGTCAGTGATGTAATGTTGACACCCTCACTCCTTTTTTACTATTGGTTGGCAATTTTCATTCCTTCCAAAGTACGGTGTGTATTTCCAGAAGAAATATGCAAAGATAAAGTGGGTTCCGGCACACGTCTTGCACCGCTGCACTTCAACCTTTCATCCCCTAACATGAACATCTGGCCTGTAGCAGATGAAAGCAAACAAGTTATTGTCTTTTGCTGGATTTCTCCACTTAACATTTAGGAAGTGGAGTTGTGTCGCTGCAACGGGCCATGAGACAGGAGTATGCGACAACATATTCACAAGTTTGATAAAGAAAAGCAAAAGCTTCGTAAGTTTACCGACTTTCTCGCACAATATCCGAAAAAAGACAAGCAGCGAAGTAAAGAGCTGGATCGAAATGTGTTTTGATTGGATTTGCGCTTCGGCGAAAAGTTCTCCGGACTTATTTTGAAAGTTGTGAAGAATGAGTTAAACTGCCATTACTTGCAACAACGTGTGTTAAATGACAGTCCGGTGTTCTATGACAAGTCTGTTTGTAAACTTGTCTTAACAAACCCGATGTCATCATGGCGAACTACGTGTGCATGAAACATCACACAAAAAGCCCAGCGAGATGCATGATTGTTGAAAAAATATCATAACACACCTAGATCAGTGGTTCGTAACCGTTCCAACCCCGGGGACCCCTATTTCCAAAGATATTAGCATGGGGCAACCTACAAAGGCAGTGCATGATGAAAGAGCAAACACTATTGTGATAAGGCAGGTAAGTTGTTGACTTTGGCATTCAGAAAAAACTTTGGCATTTCTTCTGGGGACCCCGTTCAGAACCACTGGCCAAGATACACTGTGGCCGTTTTTTGAGATCAGGAAATATTCAGCTGTGGTACGTTTTGTAAATTTCCGGACGTTTATTCATTCACTGAAAAAGCTCTTACTAGACTTTAGTTTTATATGCTTTAATTTAAGCGGAGTGATTGACTGGCAGTTTTGACACTTTGTTGTATTGGTTTCCGACCCCTGTTTCTTTTTCTCTCAAGCTCAAAATATCTAAGCAAGGTAAGTTGACCAACGCTGCAGTGCGTTGTCGCCAAAGTCCGATTTCTCTTTTGAAGCCATTTGGAAACAAATGAGAAAAAGTTGCAAAGATCTTTTGCCGACCCACTTTAAAAAAATCAAGCGGCGCAACAAATCGGAGACGTTTTTTTTCTTTCGCAAAGGTCAAGAGGGTCGCGAGTCGAGACAAAGCTAAAACTTGACAAATGTAACTTAGTCGTGGGCGTAAATTTTCCACAAATTACTTATTAAAACAGGTAACAATGTGAGTAACACACGCACCTTCACTGCCTTGCAGAAGCGCGATGCAAATTAACAGTCGGTCAATTTGCTCAGGTTACAAAGCGAGTTGGCTGCTTTGGACAGTAGAAGCCTGAAGGATGAAGTGCGTCGCTTGAGAGCTGAGCTGTCGGACCTTAAGCGTCGAAAGCGACCAAGCACTGCATCCAATCAAAACCAGGTAAGTTGTGATCGATTGTTTCATATGACTCAGGTAATAAGAAGAAACAATGCGGAAAGCCATCATGCAAGGAAGAAACCGATTGTCGGTAGAAATTAGAATAAATGAAAACACAATGGCAAGATAATTGATCAGTGTAAACAAAGATTGCCACTGTGTCACATGGGATTGGTGAAAGGCCATGGAGTTCATCTAGCTAGACAACCAAACCCGTTTGAAACATACTGACAACTATTAGAAAACAACAGTTGGAAATAAATTAAGCATTGTTAGAAAAACAAGAACACGATGAATAAATATTACAGATTAAAACAGCATGCTTATGCACACAAGAGACTGGATCTAGTCTCATTGAGAAAATTCGCTGTGGTAAAAAAAGTATTAAATACAGTATGATAAAAACTATTGAGTGTAATTGCATCCGTAAAAATGGGACGTGTGCAAGATAGAACAACAAACAAAATAAAAGTACATAAAAAACCCACAACTTACATTATTCAAATTACTGAAACCAGTAAAAACAGCATCATGTTCCTCTGAGTGAAATATTGCGTAAACAATTAATTGTGTATCTTTTTATGTAACAGGTGATTCTGAATTACCTTTTGAAGGTACCAGTAGCAGAAAATGGGTACGGAAGACCACACTTAAGGACCAACAGATGCAAGGGAACATTTCCCTGAAGATGAGTTTCGAGGACATTGTAAAAGACGTTCTAGGTATTAGGTAAAAACAGGTTGTCAAAAGTGGATAGTCTTGTGGAGTGAGAAGGAATAGAGCTGAATGAAATAAAATAGTCGTCAAAATTGTTTGGAAGCAGTTTGTTGTAACAGGAGTGCATGAATGTACCTACTCAGGGGTGTAGTGGGGTGGGAACGGCGTTCCCACACCTCGTTCTGGCGCGGGAACGCGTTCCCACACCTTTTTGCACTAGCAACGTTACTTCAAGATGAGGGATCCAAAAGATTACATTAAAACATGGCTGCGATCTCACAGATGGGCTAGCGACACGAAGATTTGCACTGCTAGTCAATAGTTTACACAGTGAAACAAAAAGATCCAGTGTGGAAATTCTTGTAGGCGAATGCTGACTTTATTCGAACTATTTGGTTCAGCTTGTTTATTTGGGAACGGCGTTCCCACACATCTTTTTGAAAAGGTGTAGGAAAATCCCTTTTGTGAAAACAGCGTTCCCACACCTCTTTTAGCACTACATCCCTGTACCAACTTAAGAAGGTATAAAGCTTAGGAAAGCATAAGGTATTTAAGTGGTGAAAACAATCTTCCGAGAAGGTATGGTTAGTTGGTCTTATTTGTTTTATTTTGTAGTTTAATAAGAGGCTGAACGGCTGCGTTTGAAGCACGTCCCCAGTTGAGGATCGAGTAAGCAATATAGGGATGAAATAATGAGTTAGACAACTTCACTACAGATTGTAGTGTGTAATGTCTGTGTTTAGATAAAACTCCACAGGCTCTTGATAGTTGAAGAAGAAGTTTATTGGTTACGATACATTATAGCAATGCAAAAGCAAAACACTGTCGATGTGTAGCCTACTCGCAACTAGGACGCCGAAAAAACCCTGAAGTTATCTAGTCGAGGCGCCCTAAAAAATTTGTTAAAACAAAGACAATGCCACAATGGATAAATACATTTTAAGCATCGCAAACGCAAAAACAACAACTGTGCAAAGCTCATAATTCACAAAAAGAAAAACACAAGCAAACGAAATTTAATTTGCATCATATTCATGGAGAAGTCACATTTTACTACTAAAACGCATATAGCCGTATATGGTTGGGCAAAAACCTATTCACAGTTTAAGAGACGGTCTTTATAATGTTTGCAGAAAGTGACATACGGTAAGAGTTTCAGACTATGTTCGATTTCTTTCCAGAGCGCAGCCCCTCTATAAGAAATACTGTTTTTTCCAGAATATGTACAGACTCTTTGCATAAAATAATTTTGGTTGTCAGCGAATCTGGTTTTGTATGAATGAATATTAGAAATATTTTTGAAGAAATTGTCAAAGATTTTGGGCAGCGCACCATGATGTAGTTTATGCATAAATTTCGCCAATTCAAGCCGGTATATATCATTTAATTTTAACACATTTGAGATTTTTATATAAGGGAGTAACGCGACAATTGTAATTACTAAATGTCATTATTCTTAATGTATTATTATGCAAAACGTTCAAAGATTGCAGGACGGAATTGTTAGCTGTACCCCATGACATAATACAGTATTGTAGGCGACAATAGACAAAGTTATATTATAACATTTTCAGAACGGCAATAGGAACAAATTTTCTAATTTTAACTAATAAATGCGATGCACGCGATAATTTAGTTCCCACCAATTGCACATGAGAGGACCGGTTTAAATTACTGTCAATTAGGACACCTAGGTATTTGACAGAGTTGCGTCTTCACATTTTTTACATGAGGTTTCCACCTTATTGTCAAGAACACTCAGGTGTTGTAGGTTGTTGTTGGGATAAATGCTGTGATATTGATATAAGTTTAAATGAGGTGGGATTATGTTTTAAAGAATTTAACAACTCTAAGTCAGTCTCATTGTAATCAAGAAAAAGTTTGTTATTGGCACTCAGTCAGTGGTCAGTTTTACATACTTCAAGATTGACAGTTGTCTGAAGAACAGAGAAACAAGGATTGGACATACGAAGGCTAATACCATCAGCAAATAGGTAGTATGAAAAGAAGCTTGAGTGATATCATTGATGCAAATACGGAGAAGTAAAGACCCGAGAACAGACCCTTGAGGGACCCACGATATCATTTTGCATGAATATTTAAAAGCCCTTATTTTGGTACATTGCGTTCTGTTATTCGAATAATTTGAGAATAGTTTGTGTGGAACACCTTCTATAACATAGTAAAAGAGTTTATCAAGTAAAATTTCATGGTCACAGCAGTCAAAATCCTTCGGTAAGTCCAACAATAAAGAAATGTTTATTACTTTATTGTCAAAGTTATTAGTTCACCAGAAAGGTTGCAATGACTAATTCAGCTGAGTAATTATCTCTAAAACCATATTGACGTTTGTCAATCATATGATAAGGTAAGCTCTGCTCCCTGGTTGTTTTTCACTTCAGTTCAAACGAACACGTTTGAGTGTTTCAATTGAAACAATTTTTGGGACGTCATAGTGTTACAACGATCCGTGTGCAGTCTTAGGCATCTGGAGTCTTGTAGTTGGACATGAACTTAACCAACCCTGCTCCGCTTGTATCCACAGCTTTAAAGCTGCACGGAATACAGGGCCAGCCCTTAGCCGATTGGACCGATTACTTCCAATCGGGCCCCACTCTACGTCTACAAATCCACACAAACTTACACTTTCTAGTGAAGCTGCTTATGTAGTTTGGGCGCGGGGCCTACAAGCAGTATTTTGTAGGCTAAATGTGAGATCTGTTGCAATAGCGGATCCGGAGCTCAAACTTCAGGCTCGGACACTGGCTCCAGCTCCAGACATCCAAAGTTTTGGGCAGATCTGGCTCCAACATCCAAAAACTTATGGGTCCGGCTCCAAAATGATTTGGTCCATTTAAAAGTTAAAAACAATGTCTTATTTGTACAATTGTATCATTACACCAGCATAGATGAGGTGTCGCGAAATGATGCGTTTGATGGATAGTGGGACATGTGCAAATTTTTTGAGAAGCCTTGATCTACACACAAAGGAGCATGGGCTTCGGAAAGATTTTTCCAGGGGGGGGCAATAGTGGTGAAATTTCATTTTACCAACTTGAAACTAACAGACAAACATTTTTTTAGTAAAAAGTTAATAGGAAAATATCAAATTTCAAAATCCAGGGTCGGCTTTTTGTCACGCTCTTTCGTTCGTTGATGTTTTGTAATTAACTTGTGATATCTTATCATTGCTGGCTGATCATATCAAGCATGTTGTTAATTTCGCTTAAAACATGTCCTTATCAATATATCATCCCTCAAGTTAAACATGGCCAAATGACCTGCCGTGAGCATTCACCAAAACAAGTACTGTAAGACCACATTTCTCGCCTACCACGCCTATCCTACATAATATTCAATCGTCCAGTAGTGGGCAAGACAACATTATTACGTCAGAAATTGCAACAAGCCCATTATTATTACAGAATTGCAACTAAACTTGCAAAAGCATACAACATATCTGTTGTTGCAGTTCCAATAAAATATCGATAAAGAGAAAAAAATTGTGCTGCAAGAAAATTTTGCCCTAACGACAGATTTTGACCTAATGATTAATTTTGACTTTTTTTGATCTAATAACTTGGTATTCCCTCATGGTATGAGCGTGAAATTTGATTTGTGGACGTTTCATAAACTTTAGAAACGGCAGAAGATTTTTGGCTTTATTCATTGACTTTTGGTTTGCCTTGCGCATGATTTCTACAATTATGACTTGATGATCCTCCTCAAAAATTTCTGCGCACGCCACTGAATGGGGCCCCGGAAAGTGCTTCCTGTCGGGCCCCGCACTTGCTAAAGCCGGCCCTGATGGAATATAACAGGCTGTCTTTTACAATGGCTCCGAAAGTGATGTACAGTGTCTACGAAATAGCAGCAAAAGAACAGCTTGCACTGACGCATCAACTCGCGTGTGTTGTGGCGAGCCTCTTTCCGCTAAAGGGAACTAGGGTCGTTATACATAAGTCTTAAATCATCCCGATTTTCTCCCTACAACCCCAAGTCTTTTTCTTGTTTCCTGGTTTTGTGACTGATGTAAAATAATGGTTAAAATAGTAAACTAGTAGATTTAATTAACTGAATACGAACAACTCTGAATAACAAAAGAAAATTGAGAAGCCACGCAATAAGGCAACAAACCGAACAGTACGCTGACAAGCTGCCAAAATTATCATTATTAGTGAGAGTAATGGCACTTTTTGACAGCAAGGTCTTGCAGCGCCAGGTCAAGGTTAATAATCGTCTGGAGGCGCTGTGTCTTTGATGAAGGTTTCGCAGCGTGTGGGTTTTGGAGGATGTGTGTTGTTTCAAAGTCAAGTCCCAGGTCGTCGATGGCTTGTTTTAGACGGTCGCGTGCCTCATGAAATTTGGAGCAAGTTGTGAAGAAATGGTCCACAGTTTCTGGGACTGCGCAGTAATCACACAGCCCGTCGGGATGGAGTCCAATACGGAAAAGATGATGGTTAAGCTGACAGTGTCCTGTGCATAATCGAAAAATAGTGGGGAGTGTTGGTGGTTGTTTGCCAGAGATTGTTTGGATAAGGTAGGTAAAATGGCTTTGCAAGCATTTCCCTTCGTGGCAAAGCTGCCATAATGAAACGCCCGAGACGAATCTCAAAACACATGGCATTCAGTTATGTGAGCGGCACACTTGCCAAGGGCGCAATGCGCAAACTAATCATTACTTTACAACAGTGGTCTTGCAGTTACAAATGCAACTCAAAGGCTGCGAAAGAAAACAGAACTATTCACACAACTTTCCACAGTTGTGTTTTTGAAAGCCATTTAAAAAGGGTGCATTCGCTCACAATCTGATCAGTGCAAGTCAATCAGAGGAAGTAGGCGTTTTTAGTACGTGTTTGCACAAAACAGTATGTTTAACATGTCACGTAAGTGCGTCCGTTTCGGTGCTGGTAGGTCTGGAGTTCGACTCTCGGCCGGATCTTACCAAGACCTTATAAATTGGCAGTGGCCTTCTTGCCAGGCGCTCGGTGTGCAGAAGAGCTGCGGGGAACACAAACATCGAGTCAAATGATACCAGACAATGTACACGCACTCAGCGACATCAAAACACCGTATAAAATCAAAATCATGTTAGGATCCCAAGGACTGTGTGACAACTACAAAGATCAAACATTAACCTGTAAGCTGGTAATATGGTGCAGTCTATGCAAATTAAAATGCAGGTAAAGTCAAATTCAATCTGTTAAAGTGTGCCGAGTTCAAAGCTTTGGATTTTCGTGAAAGCACACCAGTCATTTTTTATAAACGCCGTTTGCACGTGCACCCCTTTTCGTGGCCAGATTCACTGGCAGCGAGCTAAAGTCTACGCCACGTGCACATCGCCTGCTCCCGATTCCCTTCCTATACCACCCTTAGTGCAGGTTCGCCGCCAGAGACCAGTAGGGACAGGTGAGACCGGGCCCTCAATTCGAGTTGGTGTTTCCTCAAGTGAAATGGGTGAAGAACTTTTCGTTAGTCTGTCGTTGAATGTGCCTTTCTGTTTATGTTTGCCCCATCGATAAAAGACCTGGTGACACGCCTGCCTTCCTGGAGGAGGTAATAAGAGCGGTTAGTGGACAGTGCGCTGTTAAGTTATCGCAACCAGGCCCGTAACCAGCTTCGGACACCAGGAGGGGCGAAGAGTTTTCTGAGAGGGGTCCAAATTTTTTGAACTATTTCCAATAGTTTCAAAATATATCCAACACGTTTTCCCACGGGGGGCGAAGCCCCCCTGTTACGGGCCTGATCGCAACCGCGAGAATCAGACGACCTCGTACTCTGACGTGACCGTATAGTACCCGAGCTCAACCGAAGAGAAAAATAATTTTGACTTTTCAATGTTGTTGGTGGAAGACGCGACGTCGATGACGCTGTTTATAATCATTAAGCGAGTATAATCAAACAAGCTTGATAAGGCGCACCGTTGATTAACAAAATCTATAAATCGATTTTTATCGATGCAATGGAGTGATCTCAAAAGTTCGTTTTTTAGCAGTGGGTACACAACCTGTTCTTTTTCAAGTTCAATTACTGCGATGGGCGATGTGACGTATTCTGTCTCAATTCCAAAAGCGTCCGTTTGCAACCAAAGATGACAGATTGTGAAAATATTTGTCCTATTTTACGCACAGCTGACTTTTCTCGATAGTCAGTACTGGTTAGGAATTGCGTATCGGTTCTCTGTGCCAGAGTACATGTTTTCAAGAAACTTAAATAACGAAGGCTATGACTTTTTTTCACAGACTTTGTACAATGAAAAAGTGGAGGTAATTCCCAAGAAACCATCGCCCACTTTCGACTAAGGGGGCCGTTGTGCGTCCTTTAAATTACCAATGTTATTTAAAACATAACGAGTTGCAAGCGGACCTTAAAAAAATGGCTGGCCAAGCGGCTGTTGAATTGATTGGTTTGTGAGAATCCATGAGCGTGACTTTTTATAAAGCTGAAGACTATTGACAGTGGCGCAGTTGAGAATAAAATCAGTGATGCCGAGAGCAATGCTGAAACTCGCCAAACTTTTCGCGACGGAGGCCAAGACTGAAAATAGTCTTTTCGCATGAGATTATCACTTGCGAGTCCATTTCTTGCTGCATACGAACGCACCTTTTCAAAACCCTGCTCTGGAAGTCAGGCCATGCCGCTGTCTTGGGGGTTGTTGTTTTGTTGATTTCATATACCTATACCGTACTTGGAAAAATGTTAGAAATCTGTGTTTCCATGACTTTTTCTGATTTTCAAAGACAAATGAAATGGTACCAGAGTTTATTTACGAAAATGTCCCTGAAAGCCTATAACTAGAAAATTGGGATACCCTAGATCTTGCTGTGTTTAATATTTTTGGACCACACCGAACTTCCTCTATGAAACTAGATCAGGGGTCTCAAACACGCGGCCCGCCAGGGCGTTTTGTGCGGCTCGCGATGCTTTTTGGGAATTTTAAAATAATTAACATTTACGTTGTCAAGTGCCTTGAAAAAGATGCAGCGAAGTAACTGAAGCAAAACTGAATGGTGCCCAGTGCGGTTTTCGTTCCGGTCGTAGCACTACAGACCAAATTTTCACCACCCAGCAATTTTTGTGAAATCTTGGGAGTGTGGCAAAGACGTTTACACATGCTTTGTCGACCTGCTCGAGAAAGCATGCGACCGGGTTCCTCGTGAAATGCTTTGGAGTCCCCAAAGCTTTTCACACTTTGGGGTCAAGTCACTGCATTCCTGCTCAGAAGTTTGTGTCCGTGTCGGGAGAGTTAAATCACGGCGGTTCACCGTTGGTGTTGGATTCCGACAAGGGTGTGTGCTGTCGCCACTCCCCTTCACATGAACTGCAAACGTCTTCTCAACAAGACAATGTGTGTGTTGTCACCACTCCTTTTCATAATCTACGTGCATTGAACAGACAGTTACAGCTGAGTCGACGAGGGTGTCACAGTTGGGACTGCAAGTTCAACCGTTTAATTTTTGTAGACGATTTGGTACTGCTGGCATCTTTTCAACAGGGCCTTCAACATTTACACTTGATCAACTTTTTGCTGCGTGCGCCAGAGCCGGAATGAAAATCAGCACCAAAAATACCGGGGTGTGAAGTCTCTCTGGAAACCCAAGGCACTGTATGCTGCGAGTGAGCAATACACTGCAGCAGGTAAAGAAGTCCAAGTACGTAGGGGTGGTACTTATGTCACGAGTGACGGAATGTGGGGCGAGGAGATTGATACACGGATTGGTAAAGCTAACCCATAGTTCTGCGTTAGCTTTATCGCTCTGTGATCACGAAGCGGGAGCTTTCAAACACCGTAAAGCTGGCCGTTCCTTACCTATGGTCATGAAACTTGGTTGATGACCGAAATAACATTATCTCAAGTGCAAGCGACAAAACGTTTTTTTTTTGCGAAGAGTGCGAAGTGACAAAAGGGAGTAACGAGGTTAGATGGCGCCCAGGGCACAAAAGAAGTTTGGCGCCCCCATGTTCGAACCTCTTTTGGGAGTAAATGTATTGTATTGAAGAAAAAACGTGGGACATTGTTGGGACTTTTCCGCGTTCCCAGTGGTTCGGCACCTGAGGCATCTTGCCCCCGTTGTTACGCCGCTGGTGGGACACTTCGCGACAAAGTGCGCAGCTGTGAAATTCCCAGAGCCCTGAATGTTGGACCGCTTCACCGAATTGACAGATCACAGCTACGTTGGTTCAGTCATATGTCCAGAATGTCCCACAAAAGACTGGCGAGGCAAGTTCTGCTGGCTAAGCACACGGGAAAGTGACCCAGAGATCGTCTAAGGCCTAGTTGAATGACTACATCTTCGACCTTGCTTGGTCCCGTCTTGTTGGGAAGCCAGCAGAACCATCTGAAATTGCTGTTGACCGTGAGGTATTCCAAACCCTCCTAGGGCTGCTGCCCAACGACCTCCCTAGAGGAAAAGCGGGCATGAAAATGAATGAAATGAATAACATTTGCGTTATTTAGTTTATTCATCGGTGTTCAGAAGTGCTCAGCTAGCGTGAACAAGTTACTTAGACGGCTAGAATTGATTAATGCCAACGTAGAGACGGCTAGACATTATTTGCCTATAATTCATGTTCATGATACCTTTCACAGGAAGTAAGATGTAAAAGCTGTTTCTAATAAGTTTCAGGTACCGCCATTATTGCGTCAGCGTCATAATGCGGCCCGTGGGTTACCTTTTATAAGTGCTCATGTGGCCCACGGAGCAATTTGAGTTTGAGATCCAGAACTAGATCCACTCCCTTGTGTACATAGGCATACTCTTTTCGTCTGTAATATTTCCTCACCATGTTCTGTGTGTGTTTCTCTGACTGTGCTTATTTTATTTCCAACTGTTGTATTCTAATACTTGTCAGTATGTTTCAAACGAGTTTGGTTGACTAGATGACCTCCCATTGTCTTTCACCAATACTATGTAACACAGTGTGTGGCAGTCTTTGTTGATATTGATCAGTTCTCTTGTCACTGTGTTTTTGTTTATTCTAAATTCCACTGACAATTGGTTGCTTCTTTGCATGTTGTTTTTGCATTGTTTCTGCTTATTAGCTGTGCCATATGAAACAATCATTCAATCCTACTACCTTAAATTTCCACCATGTAGAAAATTTGGGGCGCCCTACCACCCGAAGTTGCCTCATTTGTTAATCTTCCAAGGTTTCGGCACCCTCACGTATTACTCTCTTTGGAATAACGTATTGAGAGTGTCTGGGGTAATTCTACAGAATTCCTATCCCTTGAGCCGGCAAGTGCAAACATACGCTATATCAGAACATCTCAGCGCATTGCGAGTGAGAGTGCTACTGTTTTCGCAAGGCCTCCTAGAAAGACCTCTCCAAGAGGCCTTGGTTTTACTTGCTTGTCAAAGCATCACGGTACAAAGGCGTAAATCTCGTGGGACTGCAACTGTTTGTCCTGTTCAGGCAAGCCTGCGAGATTGGAACTTTGTAGCTAATTTTTTAATACCTAAACTTGTGAAAAAATATGCTGTCATTTTTATAGAGCGATTTTCTCTTTGCTTCAGTGTGCACAACTTTGCTTACTATACAGTTGGCAGTGTTCAGAACTATGAGTTTCGTTGATATTTTATTCTTCTCAACCTGTTTTGAGGAATCGAGTCCGTTATATCAATTTTATTGATGAAATCAAAGTACTTTTTGTTCGTAATCAGCGCTGGGTCAAAACAATGCTGCCAAGTTTGTGTTCACCCATCTAGCTAAGTCCATCCAGTTAAAAAAGAAGCGGTTTGAATGGTGGAAGTGGTGGAAAAAAATAAGTCTTCTGTTTTTGCAGTGAGTATTTACATCTACTTACTTGAAGAAACGGTCCATCTCTCACAAGTATTGTCGACGTTTTGTTCTGAATTAGCCTACATTGCGTTCGTAGATCACAATCAACTGAAATTAAAGTATAGATGCTTTCAGCACCATACTGTTTAAAACGGTTACCTTTTACCATAATAAGTTCAAAAAATGCATCCTCAAGCTTCCGTTCTTACTGAGAATGTTGACGGGATATTACTTTTGCGTTGCGAGACTTGTGTTGCATTATTTAAAACTGGTTGAATCGATTTGAAACGATACAATATCGTTAAAGGTTTGCAATAAATGTTTGGAGGAAAGTTTTCCCCTCGACTCCTTCTGACTTTCTGGTTGGTTATCGGTATAATGGCGTAGCCAAAACCTGGGTCACTCTAATTACGGTTTGCAGGTCTCTTAAAAGGGTTCAGGAACGAGCCCTAAGCTTTCATGCTCACACCTGTTAGAAAACGAACTTACTTGAACCTAAGTTGCTTTTTCGTGATCTGGAATAACACTGGGAATATAAATAAAAATTTGGAACACGCTACTAGGCTTACGGAAACGTGTTAAGAGCACAGGCACGTTTTTCTATTTATATTCTTAATGATGGTTTGTGACCAAGCTAAAACGTTGAATAAAATAATGAATAACGTTGTATTTTCCGCGTGACAGGAGAAAGGAGTTTGGAAGTTGAAACGACCGAGTACGAAGTAATCGCAGCAGCAGAATCGGAAAGGGATCGTATTTTGGGAGAAACTCTCTGCTAATTCAAAAACGAAACGTTCTGTGAATTCCTCTGCGAGAAAGTTCGTGACAGACATGTCAGACACTGCCTTGATCGTATGTGTAGAGCTGCGCCTGGAAAACCTGCCTTCATGACGTTTTTGGGTCGGTTTAAAATGGAAATTGTTTTTTTTTAACGAAGCGTTGTGGATTACTCATTTAAGTTCGTTTGCAGAATGGGTAAAATGAACATTATTTGTTTAAGTGTTTGATCAAACATTCTTCTTGCCAAATGCGGCGCGCTGTTTTTACCCTCACGGCAGCAGGGTATTCGAAATTTTGCGGACAAACCTACTATCGTTCATTGAAGATGGCATCGCAGAATACAATCGTGCAGGCAAGTCTGCCTTTTCCTGAATAAACGCAGCAAACAACAGCATAAAGCCGGCGTATCACCCAATCTGCCTTAAAATATGCAATGCAGCACGGCCCATCGTTTTCGGAAGCCTGTGAGTTTCGATCTGCTGGAACAAACTCCCTATTGTTCCCTTTTTATCGGGCAAATATCTTTCCCACCACAACCCACGCTTAAGGAAACGTTTTAGGAGCACAGGCGCGTTTTTCAACAACTCGGCAATTATTCTCAAGCGTCTTTCTTTCGAGCGAGTTCTAATTCTTTTATCCACTGCTTGGCCTCGCTAGATTTCGGGGCACGTGTTGAGCAGCCATTCGGTTGTCTCATCGTCCAGAACCGTCAGGCCGTGCAGTCCGTGAGGAGGTGGGTGGATTGGACATTGGAGGGCAACATGGTCGACGGTTTGTTCTTCTGCGCCACGCTCACAAACAGGCCGCAGAGGAGGCCGTATCCCACTTGTACAAGCAGGAGCGGAAACGTCCGACACCGGTGCGGAGGCGGTTGAGCCGGA